>MAAC01015747.1_pt1 | contig 41434 bp, 42 predicted proteins | sample 1115981 | NCBI WGS metagenome assembly MAAC01 (sample SAMN04961126, study PRJNA320927) | seawater metagenome | isolation source: sample BD02T64 sea water enriched with oil for 64 days | place: USA:Gulf of Mexico | collected 2013-07-27 | reverse complement strand
AATTTCATAATTATTTTATTAAAACATTTTAATTTTTATTTATCACTTGTTATTTTTGTTAAACGAGTCATCTTGTAATCAACTGCAACCACACATAGAATTTAAAAGTTTATTTGAATTATAACTTTAAAATGATAACTTATATTTACTATGATTGAAAAATTTAATGGAATTATTTATCTAATAGTTTTTTCGGCGGTTTATTTTGTTCCTTAGTTTAGGAACCCTTAGTTTAGGAGAGTTGTGATGTCAAAAGGGCATAATCTACAAGACCCTTTTTTGAATGTCTTGCGCAAAGAGCATATTCCTGTCTCTATCTTTCTGGTGAATGGTATTAAGCTGCAAGGACAAATAGAGTCTTTTGATCAGTTTGTTGTGTTGTTGAAAAATACTGTGAGTCAGATGGTCTATAAGCACGCTATTTCTACTGTGGTTCCCTCTCGTCCTGTTCATTTACCTATGGCTGTTCCTGATGCCCATGGTGAAGCTCCGGTAGGTGGGGAATAAGGAGTGCTGATTGTTTTTTGAACGTCCCGATTCCGGTGAGCTTGCTGTACTGGTCCACCTTGATTTAGCCAGTGAAAATGAACCGGAGGACCCCAGGGAGTTTGAAGAGCTAGTTCTCTCAGCAGGTGGTGATCCGGTTTCTTTTATCACCGGGCATAGGAAGGCCCCTCATCCTAAATACTTTGTCGGTACTGGCAAGGTGGATGAATTGCGTCAAGCGGTTGAGGAAAACGCCGCTGGGCTAGTCATTTTCAACCATAACCTGTCGCCCAGCCAGGAGCGCAACCTGGAACATGAACTTAAGTGTCGGGTGCTTGACCGGACCGGTTTAATTCTCGATATTTTTGCTCAGCGGGCTCGCACCCACGAAGGTAAGTTACAGGTGGAGTTGGCTCAGCTGCAGCATATGTCTACACGATTGGTGCGTGGTTGGACCCACTTGGAGCGGCAAAAAGGTGGTATTGGCTTACGTGGCCCTGGGGAAACCCAGTTAGAAACGGATCGGCGATTACTGCGTGGGCGTATCAAGTCAATTCTCAAGCGACTGGAAAAGGTTCGCCGTCAGCGTGATCAAGGGCGCCGCTCCCGACTACGAGCTGAGATTCCAACAGTCTCTCTGGTGGGCTACACCAATGCGGGTAAATCTACGTTATTCAACCGACTCACCGAGTCGAATGTCTACGCAGCGGATCAGCTATTTGCGACACTCGATCCCACCATGCGTCGAATTGAGCTGGATGATGTCGGCCCCACCATTTTGGCGGACACCGTAGGATTCATCAGTCACTTGCCTCACAAATTGGTTGAGGCCTTTCATGCGACGCTGGAAGAAGCGGCAAATGCCTCATTACTGTTGCATATAGTCGATGCTCATAGTGAGGAGCGACAGACCAATATGCAGCGGGTCAATGAAGTGTTGGAAGAGATCGGTGCACATGAATTACCGACATTGATAGTTTTTAACAAAATTGACCTGATGAGTGATGTGGTTGCACGGATTGATCGTGATGTACAAGGAAAGCCTGTTGCTGTTTGGTTGTCAGCCCAGAAGGGAGAGGGTTCTGAATTGCTTCTTGAGGCCATGACTGAGCTGTTAGCGGACGATATTGTCTCAGAATGCTTCAAGCTGCCGCCAAACCTAGCTAGGCTGCGTGCCATGTTCTACCAAAATAACGCGGTGGTGTCTGAGTCTCAGATGGATAATGGTGATATTTTGGTAGATATCCGTATGCCTAGGCCAAGTTTTCTCCGGCTGTTGAAAGCAGAAGGGTTGGCCCAAAATCAGCTACAGGCGGTTGTTCAATCGCCAGCACAGAAAATTGCGTAGTGCAGCATCTATGTTTAAACAACATCCAAATGATTATCGACCTTGAAACCATAGTATTTAACTGGCGGCTTGATACAATCATCGGCCGTTGAATAACACTAAAGAATGTGGAGAACAGTATGGCCTGGAATGAACCCGGTGGCGGAAAAGATCCCTGGGGTGGCAATAACGGTGGCGATGGTCCACCGGATCTGGATGACGTGCTGAAAAACTTCAAAGCTCGCGTCGATAAGATTTTTGGCGGCTCTGGTGGTTCAGGTGGTAATAGCAGTAGCTCCAGCGGCAGTTTATTTGGCATCGTTCTGGTTGTGTCGATCATAGGCTGGGGTATCTCTGGGTTCTATCAGGTCGATGAAAAGGAGCAAGCGGTCGTACTGAGACTGGGTAAATACCTCGATACTGTAGGTGCGGGACTTCATTGGAACCCCTCGCTCATGGACAGTGTGACTAAAGTGCGTGTTACTGAAGAACGTCAATATTCGAGTCGTGGTCAGATGCTGACGGAAGATGAAAATATTGTTGAGCTGCCATTGACCGTTCAGTACAACATCGGTGATGTGAAATCCTTTGTGCTCAATGTAAAAACACCCGAGGCAAGCCTGCGTCAGGCAACTGATAGTGCCTTGCGCCATGTGGTGGGTAGTAGCAAATTGGATGAAGTGGTTTCCACGGGTCGCTTGAAAATTGGTGACGAGGTCAAGTTGAGGTTACAGACCTATCTCGATAATTATGGTACCGGTATCAAAGTTCGGAAGATCAATATTCAGGAGGCTAAACCACCTTCGCAAGTTAAGGCAGCCTATGATGATGTGATCAAGGCCCGGGAAGATCGGGAGCGGTTGATCAATGAAGCCCAGACCTATGCCAACGGTATCATTCCCGAGGCTCGTGGGCAGGCGCAGCGGATGATTGAGGAGTCTAACGGTTATCTTGAACAAGTGGTTGCAGAGGCTGATGGTGAATCTCAACGTTTTGAATCACTGCTGGCCGAATATCAAAAAGCACCAGAAGTGACGCGTCAGCGGTTGTATCTAGATGCGATTCAGGAGGTGATGAGTAATAGCTCGAAGGTTCTGGTCGATGTGGAAGGGGGCAACAATATGCTTTACCTGCCATTGGATAAAATTATTCAGCAGGGTTCTTCTCGCAATCAATCGGCTTCATTTAACTCCAGTGATGTGAATAGTGTCGCTGATGAAGTAATCAACAAATTACGTCGCGAAAGTAACTCTACTACTAACCCGCGGGGGGTGCGCTAGATGACTAGTCGTTCTACAGGATCATTAGTGTTGCTTGCAGTGTTGTTACTGTTGGGTAGTAGTACCCTTTACGTGATACAGGAAACGGAAAAAGCAGTAAAACTGCGCTTTGGCCGCTTGATTGAAACCGATATTCAGCCAGGGCTGCACTTTAAAATCCCGTTGGCTGAAAAGGTTCGAAAATTTGATGCGCGGGTACTGACTCTGGATGCAGAGCCCTCCAGTTTTTTCACTGTGGAAAAAAAGCGGTTGATCGTAGATGTGTTTTCCAAGTGGCGCATCGTTGACGTGGATACCTACTATAGATCCACTGGTGGTAATGAGGCTGTGGCCCAGGACCGGTTAGCCAGTCGGGTTAATGATGGGTTGCGTAACCAATTTGGTGCGAGAACACTTCACGAAGTGGTTTCCGGTGAACGTGATCAGTTAATGGAACACTTGACGGAAAGTCTTAATACCACTGTGCGTGAGTCATTGGGTGTTGAAGTGGTTGATGTGCGAGTTAAGGGTATTGATCTACCTCCCGAAGTGAGTGAGCAGGTCTATCGCAGGATGAAAGCCGAGCGTGAAAAAGAAGCTCGAATACTGCGTTCAGAAGGTGGAGAGCAAGCGGAAAAAATTCGTGCGGATGCTGACCGCCAGAAAACGATTCTTCTGGCTAATGCGTATCGTGATGCTGAGCAAACTCGTGGTAAAGGGGATGCTCAAGCTACTGCCACTTATGCTGAAGCCTACAGTAAAGATCCCGAGTTCTATGCCTTTGCACGTAGTTTGAATGCTTACAGGGAAGCTTTTTCCAGCAAGGGTGATGTGCTGTTGGTAGACCCTGACAGTGACTTTTTCCGCTACCTTAATAGTCAGAAAGGTAAGTAGTGCCTGGGTTGTTGTTGGCGCCTACAGCCTTCGATCATCAGTTGATCTATCCAGGTATGTTGCCCGTATAAAAATGCGGCAACATGCCTGAGACGGTGATAGAATTCCGTAACCGGGGCAACCCGGTTTTTTTACGACTGCGAGAGCGTCATTATGTGGCTTGATTTAGCTCGGGCATTTTGTCTGATGTTAGTGCTGGAAGGCATTATGCCGTTCCTGTCTCCTGGCCGCTGGCGGAATATGGCGTCATTGTTGGCTCAAGTAGATGACCGCAGTATGCGCATAATGGGTCTGGTTAGCATGTTGCTTGGCGCGGGTGCGCTATATTTTATAAATTAGTAAAAGTGGATCAATAGGTAGATGCAATGACTGTTGCTGATCGTTGGTTGTTACCAGATGGTGTTGAAGAAATTCTGCCCAACCAGGCGTTTAAGGTAGAGCGCCTGCGTCGACAGGTTCTAGATCTATACCACGGCTGGGGATACGATCTGGTAATCCCACCGTTGGTTGAGTTTACCGATTCACTACTGAGTGGCACTGGCTCCGACCTGGATCTGATGACATTTAAGGTCACGGATCAAATCAGTGGTCGTATGATGGGGGTTCGCGCAGACATTACCCCCCAAACTAGCCGGATGGATGCTCACAGCCTGAGACGTAATGGTCCCAGTCGACTGTGCTATGCCGGCACGGTTCTCTATACCAAACCACGTTATCCTCTAGCGAGCCGCTCCCCTATTCAGATAGGTGTGGAGCTCTATGGTGAGGCTGGGCTGGTCGCTGATATTGAAGTGATCAGCTTAATGGTGGAAACCCTACGATTAGCCGGACTAGAAAAGCCCCAGTTGGACCTTGGTCACGTAGGTGTTTATGGCAACCTGCTGGAAGAGGCTGGGTTGAGCAAAAATCAGGAAGCCACATTGTTTGATCTGTTGCAGCGTAAGTCTGTGCCAGAGTTAGATGTTTGGGTGGTTGACAATATTAATGATACAGCCACTGCAGCGATGATTCGTGCATTGGTGGACTTGGCGGGTGATGCCTCGGTACTTGATAGAGCCCGAGAATTATTTGCTGAAGCTCCTGCTGAGGTGGAACTGGCACTAGATGAGCTGCAGGCGGTTGTTGATGCATTAAAAATCAGCAGCCCAGAAGCTGAATTGTATTTAGATTTAAGTGAGCTTCGCGGCTACCACTATCACACAGGTGTGGTATTTGCCGCCTATGCCCCAGGTGCGGGTCAGGCTATTGGCAATGGTGGTCGCTATGACCATGTAGGGGAGGCCTTTGGTCGATCCCGTCCTGCCACAGGATTTAATATAAGTTTGCAGGCTTTGGTCCAGCTATCCAACAATATGGATCACATCCCCAGCGGCATTTTTGCACCCGCTGTTGAGGATGAAAGTACATCTCAACAAAAAGTGATTGCTGAGTTGAGAAAAAGTGGTGAGCGTGTGGTCAGTGGTTTTCCTGGCCAGCAGCCCAATTATGAGGAACTACATTGTGATCGCCAGTTACTACTGGTGGACGGTGAGTTTCAGATAAAAGCAGTTTAAATACTACTAGTTTAATAATCTTAAAGTAGGTTAGAGAAATCAGATGGGTAAGAATGTTGTGGTGCTTGGCACCCAGTGGGGCGATGAAGGTAAAGGCAAGATAGTAGATTTGCTGACGGATCAGGCTTCCGTAGTTGCCAGGTTTCAGGGTGGCCATAATGCTGGCCACACACTGGTCATTGATGGCCAGAAAACAGTCTTGCATCTGATTCCCTCCGGTATTCTTCGCGATAATGTCACCTGCCTTATTGGTAATGGTGTGGTGCTATCACCCGAAGCATTACTGAAAGAAATGTGTGAGCTAGAGGGGCAGGGTGTCCCCGTCCGCGAACGGCTACGTCTTTCCCCTGCATGCCCGCTGATTTTGCCGATACATATTGCGTTGGACCAAGCTCGCGAGCGTGCTCGTGGTAAGGCCAAAATTGGTACGACTGGTCGGGGTATCGGCCCTGCTTATGAAGATAAAGTGGCTCGACGTGGACTGCGCTTGGGTGACATGCTTAACCGCGAGAAGTTTGCGGTCAAGTTGAAAGAGTTGATGGATTACCACAACTTTATGCTGACAGATTTCTACCATGAAGATGCGGTAGATTACGACGACACCCTGAATAAAGTTCTAGCTTGGACTGACGAACTGGAGCCGATGGTCGCTGATGTTACTGGTTTGCTGCACAGTACCCGTGAAAATGGTGGCAATATCATGTTTGAGGGTGCTCAGGGATCATTACTAGATATTGATCACGGCACATACCCTTTTGTGACCTCTTCCAATACCACGGCTGGTGGTACTGCCACGGGCAGTGGATTTGGTCCTTTGTATCTGGACTATGTGTTGGGTATCACCAAGGCTTATACCACTCGTGTAGGTTCTGGCCCCTTTCCCACGGAGCTTTTCTGTGAAGTGGGACAACATCTTGGTGAAAAAGGACACGAGTTTGGCGCGACCACTGGGCGGGAACGTCGTTGTGGCTGGTTTGATGCGGTAGCGCTGAAGCAGGCCATCCGGATTAACTCTGTTTCAGGTATTTGTCTGACTAAACTGGATGTGCTTGATGGCCTTGAATGCATCAAGTTGTGTGTGGCTTACACTGATGCCGATGGTAATGATGCCGGTATTCCCTGCCATGCGGATGATTACGAAGATTTGGTTCCAGTTTATGAGGAAATGCCAGGCTGGACAGAGTCCACAGTGGGTGCCAAATCTCTGAATCAGTTACCTGACAATGCTCGCGCCTACATTTCTCGAATAGAGGAAATTCTTAAAACGCCAGTGGATATTGTTTCAACGGGTCCAGACCGGGTTGAAACCATTGTTTTACGCCATCCATTTTCCTGACATCACCCTAGGGGATGCGTGCCAGTATTGAGTATTCTTGCACCCCCCTCATGGTCAGCTCAGACATAGTTTCGCGCTTTTTCCTACTCTTTGCCTCACTCTTTGTTCCGTTCTTTTTTAAGTGATATCTGCTTTTTAAGTGATATCTGCTGCCACTAAAACAGTCTTGGCTAATATTCTCGGCAGGCCTAAATGGTGGGTCGGTCAGTTATCAACTGCCGAAATTGAAATAAAAATCGCCATATAGATTGCATTTTTGTTATATCGCTTGTAAGGTTTTTGGCGTTTACTTTGTTAAATAATTATAAAAGTCAGGCCGAAGTACTCGTTTAGTTAGTCAGTCGGTAGAGCGAGTGGCCTCCGAAAAAAATCGGAGTTCTAATGCCAAGACTTAGAAGTCACACTCTTCGGAGTAGAGGATTGTTTTGTCATCGGGTTGCTCATGCCAGCCTGATGACGCTGTCGTATATCGTTCATTTCCCTCTCATTAGTCGATTAAACTCCCTATTACTCTCTTCAAGTTCCGGGCACCGGACGTTGAATCTGATAAGCAGATATTCTAATTATTTCAGTGCTAACTCTCTACGGGATGTTGTCAGGTGAGTGAGGCCGCCAGCGTAGTCCATACCGGGGAACTATGGCCCCTGGTCGTCTACTTTGTCATGGTGATCATGTTGGTATTGACTATGCTGGGTCTTTCCTGGCTGCTGGGGCAGCGGCGAATGGACCGTGCTACTGGTGAAACCTTTGAATCCGGTATCGTTTCTGTTGGTAGCTCTCAGGTTCGTATCTCTGTTGAGTTTTATCTAATTGCTATTTTCTTTGTGATTTTCGACCTTGAAACTGTCTTTATCTTTGCCTGGGCCATCGCCTTTTTTGAATTGGGCTGGTCAGGTTATTTCGCGATGCTGGTGTTTGTGGTGATTCTAGTGATAGCACTGGTTTATGAGTGGCGCTCGGGTGCTTTGGACTGGGGCATAAAAACCCGTACGGGACTAGAGGAAACAAGCAAATGAAGTGGAGCCTAACTCGCCCTGATGAGGTGATCGCTAGCAATGGCAGCGGAGATATTTATAGCAATGATCCGATAGAAGAGCATGTTCGTCGCAATGTGTGTTTTGCCAAGTTGGAAGATCTCATTGCCTGGGGCCGAGGACATTCTCTTTGGCCTTTTAATTTTGGTTTGTCTTGCTGTTATGTGGAGATGGCTACGGCGTTTACCAGTCGTCATGATATTGCCCGGTTTGGTTCTGAGGTGATTCGGGCCACGCCTCGACAGGCTGACCTGATGGTTATTTCTGGTACCTGCTTTTTAAAAATGGCACCGGTAGTTCAGCGGCTCTATGAGCAATTGTTAGAACCACGATGGATTATATCTATGGGTTCTTGTGCAAATTCCGGTGGTATGTATGACATTTATTCGGTAGTTCAGGGGGTGGATAAATTTATTCCTGTGGATGTGTATGTCCCGGGTTGCCCTCCACGTCCAGAGGCTTTAATGCAAGGGTTGGTCATGTTGCAAGAGTCTATAGGCAAAGAGCGCCGTCCCATAAGTTGGGCGGTAGGTGATCAAACGGTGGTTAAACCTGCACCCATCAGTCAGAGAGACCTATTGACTGAAGAAAGAATGAAAACAACAGAACTACGGGACCCTAAAAACGTATAAGCCTAAGAATGTATAAGAAAGGCGTGTAAAAACTAACAATAAAAATTAATTGGGAACGGTATATGCAAGCAACTGAAACCCTGCAACAAACAGACATTATTGCCGAACTGTATGAGCGGTTTGGTGAGGATTGTTTTCAGGTTCAGTGTTGCGCTGACGGCATAGCCACCCTTTGGGTAGATAAACCCCAATTTCAGTATGTACTGCGATTCCTTAAGCCGAAATTCCCCATGTTGCATGATCTGTTTGGTATTGATGAGAGGGTGCGAATTAATCGTGAGGGACAGCCTGCGGCTGACTTCACAGTTGTTTATCACTTGTTGTCCTTTACCCGGAACGAGGATGTTCGGATCAAAGTGGCTTTGATCGAGCCTGATATTCAGCTGCCTACCATTATCGATATCTGGCCCAATGCTAACTGGTATGAACGTGAAGTCTGGGACATGTTTGGTATCGATTTTAGTGGTCATCCCAACTTGTACCGTATTCTTATGCCACCCACCTGGGAGGGGCATCCCCTCCGTAAGGATCATCCGGCCAGGGCCACCGAGATGGAGCCTTTTAGTTTGGATGACCATAAGCAGGACATTGAACAGGAAGCACTGCGATTCCGCCCGGAAGAATGGGGTATGGAACGTAAAAATGATGATACAGAATATATGTTTCTTAATCTGGGGCCTAACCACCCCAGTGTACATGGGGTGTTCCGGATAGCATTGCAGTTAGACGGTGAAGTGGTTGTGGATGCCGTTCCTGATATTGGTTACCACCATCGCGGTGCAGAAAAAATGGGTGAACGCCAGACCTGGCATAGTTTTATCCCCTACACCGATCGTATCGATTATCTGGGTGGGGTGATGAATAACCTGGCCTATGTCATGTCAGTGGAAAAACTGGCCAGTATCAAAGTGCCGGATCGTGCCAAAGTCATTCGCATTATGATGTCCGAACTGTTTCGTATTTCCAGTCACTTGGTGTTCTACGGTACTTTTGCTCAAGATGTGGGGCAAATGTCACCGGTATTTTATATGTTTGCCGACAGAGAGAGGTTATTTGGCATTGTCGAGGCCATTACCGGTGGGCGAATGCACCCGGCGTGGTTCCGAATAGGCGGCGTAGCACAAGACCTTCCTATTGGTTGGGAAAAAATGGTACGTGATTTTATTGATGCTATGCCGGCTCGCCTGGATCACTACGACAAGATGGCTATGCAGAATAAAATTTTGCAGAAACGAGCAAAAGGTATTGGCTGTTATACCCAGCAAGAAGCCATTGATTGGGGTATTACTGGCCCAGGATTACGTGCCACTGGAATGGATTGGGATTTGCGTAGAGACCGACCCTATGGTGGTTATGATCAATTTGATTTTGAAGTTCCCGTTGGAAACAACGGCGATTCCTATGATCGGACAGTGGTTCGAATAGAAGAGATTCGCCAAAGCTTGAAAATTGTTCGTCAATGTTTGGATAACATGCCCGAGGGCCCTTATAAGAGTGACCATCGATTAACGACACCGCCGCCAAAAGAGCGGACCATGCAAGATATTGAGACATTAATTCATCACTTTCTCAATGTCAGTTGGGGGCCTGTTATTCCGGCAGGTGAGGCCACTCAGCTAATCGAGGCGACCAAAGGCCACAATAGTTACCACCTGATAAGTGATGGTGGAACTATGTCATATCGCACCAGAATCAGGACGCCGTCTTTCCCCCACTTACAACAGATTCCTTTAATTAGTCGTGGGTTGCTGATTGCTGATCTGATCACAATTATTGCCAGTATCGACTTTGTTATGGCGGATGTAGACCGATGAGTGAGCATCAATTAATTCAGTCAGATATCGCATTATCGGCAGAAGAAATTCGGCAGATAGATGTGGAGCTTGCCCATATTCCACAGAAATCTGGTGCTGCCATTGATGCACTAAAAATTGTGCAGAGCCAGCGAGGTTGGGTTTCTGATGAAGCGCTGGTGGCCATTGCTCGTTATCTGGACATGTCGCCCGAGGCCCTTGAAGGAGTGGCCACTTTTTACAACCTGATTTATCGGCAGCCCGTAGGTGACAAAGTGGTGTTGTTTTGTGACAGCGTGAGTTGTTGGATCTGTGGCTGCGACGGAGTGAAACAAAAAATATCAGAAAAATTGGGTGTTGATTACGGCGAGACCACTGCAGATAACCAATACACCTTGATTCCTGTGCCTTGTTTGGGAGCTTGCGATAAAGCTCCGGTGATGATGGTCGGTGATGATCTTCATACCAATCTGGATGATCAAAAAATTGATCAGATTTTTGCTAAGAGAACTGGTGAAGGGGAGGACTGCTGATGGAAAATGTTTTGATAGAAAAAGTCCTCACTCGAAATATTGGCCCAGACCAAACCCCAACAGACATGGCTGCCTATGAAGCCAATGGCGGATACCGAGCCCTGCATAAAGTTATGGCGGGTATGACCCCCAATGATTGTTTGGAGGTAGTGAAAGCATCAAACCTTCGTGGCCGAGGAGGGGCTGGTTTTCCCACAGGGATGAAGTGGAGCTTTGTACCCATGGGTGAAAAATGTACTCCGGGGCACAAATATTTAGTCACCAATGCAGATGAAATGGAGCCAGGGACCTTTAAGGATCGGTTATTAATGGAATGTGATCCTCATCAGCTAATTGAGGGCATGATTCTCGCGGCTTACACCATTGAGGCAGATCGCTCCTATATCTTTATTCGCGGCGAATACGTGGTGGCCATCGAACGGCTCGAGCAGGCTCTGGTCGATTGCTATAAAAAAGGTTACCTGGGCGAAAATATTCTGGGTAGTGGTTACGATCTGGAAATGCATGTGCACACCAGTGCGGGACGCTATATCTGTGGCGAAGAAACAGCGCTGATCAATGCCTTGGAGGGTAAGCGTGCCAACCCAAGAGCCAAGCCACCTTTCCCTCAAGTTAGTGGCCTATGGGGTCGGCCAACCATCGTCAATAACGTCGAAACCCTTTGTAATATTCCTCACATCATTGATCGTGGTGCCGAGTGGTTTCAATCCTTAGGTATTGGTGAAGACAGCGGTACCAAAATGTTTGGTGCCAGCGGCCATGTAAAAAATCCTGGATGCTGGGAGCTGCCGATGGGCACACCTATTCGGGAAATTCTGGAACAGCATGCGGGGGGTATGACTGATGGACGAAAACTCAAAGGTTTCCTGCCTGGGGGTGGGTCAACGGATTTTCTGGTAGAAGAGCATCTCGATTTACCCATGGACTATGGATCTATTGGTGCTGCTGGCAGCCGCATGGGTACCGGCACCATGATTATTCTGGACGATAAAACCTGCCCGGTTGGCATGGTTCTGAATCTGATCCGTTTCTTTGCCCATGAATCCTGTGGTTTCTGCACGCCATGTCGGGAAGGCCTGCCATGGACTCGCCAGGTTTTGGAAGATATTGAAGCAGGCCGAGGACGTAAAGAAGACCTGGACACCCTGGTTCGCCAGGTGAAATATATTGGTTCTATGGGAAATACTCACTGTGCATTAGCTCCCGGGGCCATGGAGCCATTACAGAGTGCATTGAAATATTTTCAGAGTGATTTTGAGGCTCATGTTGAGCAAGGGTGTTGTCCCTATGCTGCGGATATGAAGGCCCAAGACATAACAACGGTCCAAGGGGAGCGTGCCTAATGCCCACTATCTATATTGATGGAACCGCTTACGAAGTGGATGAAGGCAAAAACCTCTTGGAAGCCTGTCTGAATTTAGGGCTGGATTTGCCTTATTTCTGTTGGCATCCCTCCATGGGTTCCATTGGCTCATGTCGTCAATGTGCCATGGTGCAGTATCAAAATGAAGAAGATACCCGTGGGCGTATTGTGATGGGCTGTATGACACCTGTTACTGATGGTGCAAGGTTATCTCTTCAAGGTGAAACCGCCAGTGAATTTAGAGAGTCCGTAATTGAATCATTGATGTTGAATCACCCCCATGATTGCCCTGTTTGTGCAGAGGGTGGTGAGTGCCACCTACAAGATATGACGGTGATGGTTGGCCATCGTGACAGAAATTATCGGGGTAAAAAGAATACCCATCGAAACCAGTATTTGGGGCCGCTGATTAATCACGAAATGAATCGCTGCATCAGTTGTTATCGCTGTGTGCGTTTTTACCGGGATTATGCAGGCGGTACGGATTTAGCGGCACTGGCTTCCCACGATCATGTGTATTTTGGTCGGCATCAAGATGGTGTGCTGCAAAGTGAATTTGCTGGCAACCTGGTGGAGGTATGTCCTACCGGAGTATTCACGGATAAACCACTGTTAAACGATTACAGTCGTAAGTGGGATTTACAATCAGCGCCTTCTATTTGTTTTGGTTGTGCCGTGGGTTGTAATACTTCTCCGGGTGAGCGTTATGGCAAATTAAAGCGTATTCAGAATCGTTACAATCAACAGGTAAACGGCTATTTTTTATGTGACCGTGGCCGTTTTGGTGCTGATTTTGTTAATAGCGACACTCGGCTTAATTTTGCAGGTGTTCGTCAGGAGGATGGTAGTTATCAGGCTATTAAAGCGGATGATGCCCTGAGTCAGGTGGCGAGTTTCTGCCAGCAGGGAACAGTTGCTGCCATTGGTTCTCCACGGGCTTCAGTGGAAGCCAATTACCTGTTACGCCGGTTAGTGGGAGGCATACATTTTTGTCCCGGGATGGGCGGCCCTGAACGGACTCTTGTTCAGCAGGTTGCCGACATTCTAAGTACAACCCGGGCAATTAGTCCCTCCATTCATCAAATTGAATCTGCTGATGCAATACTGATTCTTGGTGAAGACGTCAGTAATACTGCACCACGTCTAGCTCTCGCCCTACGTCAGGCTGCTCGAAATAAAGCCTTGGAACTGGCTGCGAAAATGCGCCTGGAACCTTGGATGGATGCGGCAATTCGCAACCTGTCCCAAGACCAATACAGCCCAATATTTATCGCTGGAGTTAATCAAAGCAGACTGGATGATATTGCCGAAACCAGTATTTCATTGGCCCCCGATGATATTGCCAGATTGGGTTTTGCTGTCGCAGCAGAAATTTCAGGAAACCCCATTCCCAATTTATCCATGGATAGCCTGGACCCGGGCCTCAGGGTATTGGTTGGAATCATTGCTTCAGCATTAAAAGCCGCGAAAAACCCCTTAGTTGTGTCGGGTACCAGTTTGTTGAATTCAGCGGTGATTGATAGTGCTACAGCTGTAGCTGAGGCGCTAGCTAACAGCACAGAGACGATGCTCAGTTTGAGCGTGCCAGAATGTAATAGCCTCGGCGTGGCAATGCTGGATGGTGGTGAGGGTATCGGGTTTGATGCATTGGTAGAGAGTGTTGCACAAGGCAATATTGATACCTTGATTGTGTTGGAAAATGATCTTTATCGGCGAGCACCGACGGAGGAAGTCGATCGCTTATTGGGAAATATCAAACAGCTCGTGGTATTGGACTCGCTGGATAATGCCACACTGTCAAAATCACACATAGCATTACCCGTGGCGACCGTCGCGGAGTCTGAAGGTACATGGGTCAATAGTGAGGGGCGGGCACAACGTTATTACCCGGTATTTATAGCGGAAGATGACAGGCTTGCCAGCTGGCAGTGGTTGTCTGAGTTAGGCCAGGTGTTGGGGTTGTCGGGATTCAATGAGCTACAGCATTTTGACCAGGTGGAACAAGCCTGTTCCCAGGATATTGCGGCATTGTCTGAAATCACTGCTGCTGCCCCAGATCACCAGTTCCGTAATCGTGGATTAAAAATACCACGGCAACCTACTCGCTACAGCGGCCGTACTGCCATGCGGGCCGATGTGTCTGTTCATGAACCTAAACAGCCTGTGGATGAAGAGACTCCTCTGTCATTTAGCATGGAAGGTTTGAGTGTTGGGCTGCCGAGTTCATTGATGTCCTATAACTGGTCACCGGGTTGGAATTCCAATCAGTCTATACAGAAGTTTCAAGATGAGGCCGGTGGTGCAATTAAAGGCGGCTCCGCCGGTGTACGGTTGATAGCTTCCGGTGAGGGCGTGGATGCAGAATTTGCTCCGGATGCTTTCCAGTCTTCTGATTCTGAGCGGTTGCTGGTTCCAGTTTATCGGGTATTTGGCAGTGATGAATTGAGCTATCAGGCCCCTGCCATTGCGGAGTTGGCTGGAGATGCCCAACTGATTTTAAACTCGGATGATGCGGGCAAACTTCAGGTTGTTGATGGCGATGGTGTCATTGTGTCAATGCAAGGCAGGGCAGCAGCAGAGGGCTCAGTGATATTGGAAGTGATGGTTGATGGGTCATTGGCAAATGGTTGTGCGGGTTTTACTGCGGGGATGCCAGGAACCGAGTCGCTAGTACCAGGCGCTATGGTGATACTACAAAAGGCCAATGACTGGCAACGACGGAAACCCCAGTTGATTGCCACGGATAATCCTTCATCTAATCCCAATGCCCCCAGCTCTGGGAGCTATGGTGTGCAGACAGGGGTGTCATATGTCTGATGGCATGATCATTTTGTTTTCTCTGACGGTATTGCTTGGTGGTGTTGGTGGTGCTGCTGTGATGACTTGGTGGGAGCGTCGTTTACTGGGTATCTGGCAGGATCGTTATGGCCCAAATCGATTAGGGCCCTTTGGCATCATGCAGGTTGCAGCGGATATGCTGAAGTTGCTGACCAAGGATGACTGGGTACCGCCTTTCGCCGACAAGGTTGTCTTTATCTTTGCACCCACAGCTATTGTGATGGCAATGATGCTGGGTTTTGCCGTGGTGCCCTTCGGCCCAGGGTTACAAATCATTGATATGAATATTGGTCTGCTGTTCTTTCTTGGTATGACCTCTCTTGCCGTGTACAGCGTATTGCTTGGAGGTCTGGCCTCCAATAATAAATATGCTCTATTAGGCGGCTTGCGCTCTGCTGCCCAAATGGTGAGTTACGAAGTCTTTATGGGGTTGTCATTGATGGGTGTAGTGATGCTCTCTGGCAGTTTCAACCTCAGGGTAATTGTCGAAGCTCAGGCTGATGGTTGGTACTGCATTTCACAGTTTTTGGGCCTGTTTGTATTTACCGTGTCTGGCATCGCTGAAAGTCACCGATTGCCTTTTGATTTACCTGAAGCAGAACATGAATTGACCGCGGGTTTTCACACAGAATATGGTGGCATGAAATTCGCCATGTTTATGTTGGGCGAATACCTGGGGTTGATTTTAATTTCCAGCATGATCGTTACATTATTTTTTGGCGGCTGGTTAGGTCCTTGGCTGCCGCCTGTCGTTTGGTTCGGTATTAAAACCTTCATCGTTATTTGCTTCTTTATACTGTTGCGGGCGGCGATTCCTCGGCCCAGATATGACCAGTTAATGTCCCTGGGTTGGAAAATTATGTTGCCGCTGACGTTGGTTAATCTGGTGGTAACCGGAGCCGTAGCACTTTGGTTATCTGGTGCTAGTGGAGGTGCGGCATGATTAGTCAGTTACGAACCATGTGGCGGGTTTTATTGCACACGTTTACGCCTGCTGAAACTGTCCAATACCCCGAAGAAAAACCTTATCTGGCGCCACGTTATAGAGGGCGCATTGTGCTCACCCGTGACCCTGATGGCGAAGAGCGTTGCGTAGCGTGCAATCTATGTGCGGTGGCCTGCCCAGTGGATTGTATTGCACTACAAAAAGGTAACCGTAATGACGGTAGCTGGTATCCAGAGTTTTTCCGGATCAATTTTTCGCGCTGCATTATGTGTGGTATGTGTGAAGAGGCATGCCCTACCTACGCTATTCAACTGACACCAGATTTCGAAATGTGCGAATACGATCGACAGAATATGGTGTACGAAAAAGAACATTTGCTGATTGACGGCACCGGTAAATATCATGATTACAACTTTTACCGGGTTTCAGGTTTGCAGACAGGCTGGAAAGACAAAGGTGAGGCGGAGAACGAAGCTCGGCCTATTGATGTCAGGAGTTTGTTGCCATGATGAAGACAAGTTTTACGGTGTTTTATTTGAATCTGTATGGGTCAAAATTTTCTGCCGATGACAGGAGATTGAGATGTTAGAGCTCGTTCTGTTCTACACGGCATCAACCATTGCATTGGTGGCAACCATTCTGGCTCTGACTCGTGCAAATGCGACCCACGCACTAATTTATTTGATTTTGTCTTTGTTAGCGGTGGCCGTAATTTTTTACATTATCGGCGCGCCGTTTGCTGCGGCATTAGAAGTGGTGATTTATGCGGGTGCCATTATGGTGTTGTTTATCTTTGTCATCATGATGCTCAATTTGGGTGATAAGGGTGATCGTCGTGAAAAGCAATTATTGAAGCCTCAGATTTGGATCACCCCTGTCATTTTTACATTGGTGTTATTGGTTGAACTGGTTCTGGTGCTTTCCCAAAGTGCACCCGCTGAAATACAAGGTCTGGTCACGCCGAAGCAGGTAGGTCTGACGTTGTTTGGCCCCTATGTGCTGGCCGTAGAAATTGCCTCCATGCTGCTCTTGGCGGGGCTGGTGGGGTCTTATCACCTTGGTCGTCGCTACCTGGAAGAGGGTAGAGAAAATTCATCAAGGGGGCGAAGCTAATGGGCAGTGTCAGCATTCCTCTCGACCATGTTCTGTTGTTGTCTGCATTATTATTTATCTGCGGGCTGCTTGGATTGATGATGCGGCGGAACATCATTTTTATTTTGATCTCTCTGGAAGTGATGCTCAACTCTTCTGCTGTGGCATTTGTTGCCGCAGGAGCTCGTTGGGGTCAGCCCGATGGTCAAATAGTGTTTATGTTAATTCTTGCCGTTGCGGCTGCCGAAGTAGCCGTTGGTTTGGGTTTGGTGCTTCAGATTCAGCGTCGCTTTAAGAGCCTGGATATGGATGATGCCAACAGGATGAGAGGATAATTTTATGTTGAGGTTGTCCCTATGTTGAAACTGCTGCCACTCATTCCACTCTTCCCCTTGGTGAGCTCAATAATATTGATGGTGACACTGGGCAAACTGCCAAAACGCATGGTGGCCATTCTAGGTGCGGGTTCAGTGGGTATGGCCGCTTTGATCACACTGTTGGTGGGTCTGGCGTTTATGGAAACAGGTCAGCCCCATCATCAAGTGCTGTGGACCTGGATGCGAGTGGGTGAATTTTCTCCTGATATTGCTTTTTATCTGGATGGCCTAACTTTGGTAATGATGTCAGTGATTACCGGTGTTGGTTTTCTGATTCACTTGTTTTCCACCGAGTTTATGGAAGATGACAACAGCTTCAGTCGTTATTTTGCTTACTTGAATATGTTTGTTTTCGCTATGTTGATATTGGTGATGGCAGACAATCTATTGCTGTTATATCTGGGCTGGGAAGGTGTCGGTGCATGCAGTTATTTACTGGTGGGTTTTTGGTATCAAAATCCAGATAACGGCGCAGCAGCAAGAAAAGCCTTTGTGGTGACTCGGATTGGTGATACTGCTATGGCCGTGGGCCTTTTCTTGCTATTTACCGAATTGGGAACGTTGGATATACAACCATTGGCTGAGGCAGCGAAGAGCCAGTGGGAAGTGGGTGATACTTTACCTGTTGTCGCCTGCCTGTTATTGCTGGGTGGTGCTGTGGGCAAATCGGCTCAGTTGCCGTTGCACACATGGTTGCCAGATGCCATGGCGGGTCCAACACCAGTTAGTGCATTGATACATGCCGCAACCATGGTGACGGCTGGTGTGTATCTTATTGCACGAACCCACGAATTATTTTTGCTCGCGCCTCCCGCCATGTTGGCGGTAGCGCTTGTGGGGTTGATCACGTCCTTGATGGCAGCCTTTACTGCGCTGAACCAACATGACATCAAACGGATTCTGGCGTATTCCACTATTAGTCAGATTGGCTATATGTTTTTGGCATTAGGCGTGGGTGCCTGGGCCGCGGGAATTTTTCATTTAGTAACCCATGCCTTTTTTAAGGCGCTGTTATTTCTGGCGGCAGGTGCTGTGATTCACTGCCTGCACCATGAACATAATATCTTCAAGATGGGTGGTCTTCGAACTCGTTTACCCGTGGTTTTCTGGAGTTTCCTTATTGGTTCGGCCGCATTGGCGGCACTGCCGCTGACGTCAGGATTTTTTAGTAAGGATATGATTTTATTGCAGGCTTACGAGTTGCCGGGAGTCGGTCCTTGGTTGTGGGTGGGTGGTTTGTTGGGGGCATTGTTAACAGCTATGTACAGTTTTAGGTTGGTGTTTGTGGTGTTCTTTGGCGAGACAAAAATGGAGCCGGATAAGCAACCCGGGGTTCGCATGGCGGTACCGCTGTCATTACTTTGTGTTTTGGCGTTGGTCGGTGGGTTTTTTGCCCTGCCGTTGGTGCCATTGGCGTCAGCATTTCCTGTTGCAAGTGAACATCACCCCAGTCACTTAATAGAAGGAATTTCTATTGCGGTTCCGCTTATTGGCTTGGCCATTGCGTATTTCATTTTCCTGGGTGGCCAATGGAAAGTAGACGGATTGGTTAATTCGGCATCGGGACAAATGCTGAGAAAATTCTGGTTCAGTGGTTGGGCGATGGATTGGCTCTATGACAAATTTTGGGTGCAGCCCTATAAGTCTCTTACTCATCTATTGAGGAGGGAATGTATGGACGATATCTATAATACGATCGTTAAATTTTGTCAGCTCTTATACAGGGTGTTTAGCTATACGCAGGCAGGCCGGTTGCGTTGGTATGCCACCAGCATGGTGTTTGGCATGATTGTGGTCATTGCGCTATTACAGGGGGTTATATGATAGCGCAGGGGGTGCTCAAATGATTTTGGTCAATCTCATTCTCATTTTGCTGGTAGGTGGTGTGATTGCCTGGATATCTGAGCGGCAACATCCGAACTTGCCGCGCTGGATAGCGCTGTTAGTAATTTTGTTTGATCTGGGTTATTTGTGTGCTGTCGCCGATCTTTCCTGGTCTCAAATTGCTGTTGTACCGAACCCCTCTGATGCAACTACTTGGTTGTTCCATTATAAGGCAGAGTGGATCCCGCGTTTTGGTATTAGTTTTGAGTTGGCGATGGATGGCCTGAGCTTACTTATGGTTGTCCTGACGTTAGTGTTAGGCGCTATTTCTGTCAGTTCTTCCTGGACAGATATTAAACAGCGAACAGGTTTCTTCGAAGCTAATTTACTCTGGACTTTGGCGGGGGTCATTGGGGTGTTCTTGGCTCTGGATCTTTTCCTGTTCTTCCTGTTTTGGGAAGTAATGCTGGTACCTATGTATCTGATGATCGCTATCTGGGGGCATGAAGGACGGAGCTATGCCTCCATGAAGTTCTTCATCTTTACTCAGGTCAGCGGCCTGATGATGTTGTTCGCAATTTTAGCCTTGGTGGTACTGAATCAGCACAGTACGGGTGTGTATAGCTTCAGCTATTTTGATTTGCTCGGACATAATGTAGGTGGGGACATAGCGTATTGGCTGATGCTAGGTTTCTTCATCGCTTTTTTTGTCAAACTACCAGGGTTCCCTGTTCATACTTGGTTGCCTGATGCTCATACCCAGGCACCTACCGCAGGTAGTGTCATTCTGGCTGGGATTCTGTTGAAAACCGGTGCCTATGGTCTTATTCGCTTTGTGGTTCCACTGTTCCCTAATGAGGCGATGGCCTTTTCTCCTATTGCTTTGGCACTAGGTGCAGTGGGAGTAATTTACGGGGCAATATTGGCCTTTGGTCAGGATGACTTTAAACGCATGGTGGCCTATAGCAGTGTTAGTCATATGGGTTTTGTGTTGCTGGGTGTGTTTGCCTGGAACACTCTGGCTCTGCAAGGTGCGGTAATGCAAATGATAGCTCACGGTCTGAGTACTGCGGCATTGTTTATGATTGCCGGATCATTGCAGGAACGGCTTCATACCCGGGATATGTCAAAAATGGGTGGTTTATGGCAAAACATGCCACGTATGGGTGCCGTGGCCATGTTCTTTATGTTGGCTTCGGTCGGCTTACCAGGGCTGGGTAATTTTGTTGCCGAATTTATGGTCTTGATTGGGCTGTTTAAAGTTGCTCCCTGGGTGGCGGTGGTGTCTGCTTTGGTTTTAATCGTTGGTGCCATCTATTTACTGATCATGATGCAACGGGCTTTCCAGGGTAAACCTAATGAAGGGTTGCGATTGTCGGACTATGGTGGCAGGGAAATGTTGACTATGGCAGTGATGATTGTTGGCTTGGTATGGTTGGGACTTTACCCCCAGCCAGTACTTGATACAGCCCAGCCAGTACTGGATAGCCTGACTCGGTTGGTGGTTGAGGTATCAGAAGCTGCTAGCACTACAGACATTGCGGGGGCCTTTCCATGAGTAATGCCATGAGCATGATTGAGCTACAGGCCATACTCCCCATAATCGTACTGACCGTTGTTATTGTATTACTGATGTTAGTCATTGCTTTTCGCCGAGCCCATGGGCTCACTGCAGGGTTTACGGTAGTCGGGTTGCTGTGCACATTATTGTCTATACCAATAGCAATGGCAGTGGGCGAGCAAACAATGTCGTTGTTGAGTGTAGATCGCTACGGCATATTTTTTACTGTCTTGTTGCTGGGTGTTGCGCTGGCAAGTACTTTATTGTCGTGGGAATACCTGCGGCATCGTAGTGGGCGTAACGAGGAGTTTTATTTACTACTGTTATTGGCAACACTCGGGGCCTTAGTGTTGGCCTTTGCTAATCATGTGGTGTCATTACTACTGGGGATGGAGCTACTGGGTGTTTCACTCTATGCAATGATTTCCTATCCTGAAAAAGGAAAATTACCGTTAGAAGCAGCCATTAAATATTTGGTGTTATCCGGTTGTGCCTCTGCCGTATTGCTGTTTGGTTTTGCTCTGCTGTATGCAGCACTTGGCAGTATGTCTTTTGTGGAAATGGGGGAGCGCCTGTCGGCAGCCACAGATAATCAGGTGCTTATTCTTGCGGGAACAGCATTGGTTTTGGCCGGTGTAGGTTTCAAGCTGTCAGTGGTGCCATTCCATATGTGGACGCCAGATGTTTATCAGGGTGCACCATTACCTGTGGCAGGATTTTTGGCGACGGCCTCCAAGGGTGCTATTTTTGCTGCACTGCTGCGTTTCTTTATGGAGGCACAGTTACATCAATACGATACGCTTCTTGTTACTTTGGGTGTATTGGCTGTGGCATCAATGCTGGTAGGTAACCTCCTTGCCCTACAGCAACAAAATATCAAACGGCTGTTGGCTTATTCTTCCATTGCTCACTTTGGCTATTTGTTAATAACGCTGGTGGCTGGCGGTATGTTGGGTGGCAGTAAGTTGGCGGTAGAGGCGGCAAGTTATTATGTTGTGGCCTATGTAGTGACCACCTTGGCAGTCTTTGCTGTTATCAGTCTGTTATCCAGTGAAGGGGGTGATGAAAAGCAGTCTGTCACTGACCTTACTGGGTTGTTCTGGCATCGGCCATTATTGGCAGGAATTTTAACGCTTTCATTGTTGTCCCTAGCAGGGATCCCCTTGACCGCCGGATTTATTGGTAAGTTTTACATCTTTACCGCAGGTATAGAAGGGGCTCTATGGGTGCTGTTAGCCGCATTGGTTTTGGGCAGCGCCATTGGCATTTACTACTACTTGCGAATTATTTATGTCATGACGCTTCAGGATGATAACAAGACTGTTAAGTATTCATCCCCTTGGTTGGGTGAAATTGTGGCAGTGTTGCTGGCTGTGCTGGTGGTCTGGTTGGGTGTGCTCCCGCAGCCGCTAATGGTCTATGTTGGTGGGTTTTTCTAGGTAGGCACGGTATGCAATTCGCTGTTTGTCTAGTATTCTGAAAGTGGGTAAAAAAAGAAGGTTTCTCTATGTTGCGCTCAGTAGAACTCAAAGATTACATGCTTCCAAGCCCGGTTAAGGTGAAAGCCGATGTCGATTTGTGTGATGCCGTAGAATTGATTCTGGAATACAAGATTTCAGGCCTTTGTGTGGTAGATGATGAGAATCATTTACTTGGTATTTTGTCAGAAATGGATTGTCTGAAAGCGATTCTTAGTGCCATGTACAACGAAGAAACCAGCGTTGGTCCGGTTAGCGGGTATATGACTAAGGATGTGTATTCGGTCTCACCCCATGCAGACATTGTGGATGTGGCACAGGATATGTTGACGCGACGTTTTCGCCGCTGCCCCGTGGTTCAGGATGGCAAGTTGGTAGGACAAGTAACCTGTCGTCAGCTATTACGGGCCGTTGAGAAGTTTTAGAGCTACCAGCTTTCTATTTTTATAGGTTGTCGTAGCTGATAGATATTGTTGTCTTTAGGGCGGCTATTTGCAGGATAGGTTTGTCTGCAGGTGGCCCATAATTCTATGTGCCGTCAGTGTAAATTGACCGCCGGTATCAGATTTTCATTACGAGCCTGTTTCTTACCAAACTGCATCAAAAGTAGGTAGCCAGTTAGCATAATCAGCAGCATGGCCCCGGTCCACAGCAGAGATTGCTGAGGGTGTGCTGGCAGTGTGCCTAGCTGATAGACAATAACAGACACAGCATAAGCTAGCAGGGTGTTCCATGTTGCGGAGAAAAAGGCCCAGGCACTACCGGCTTCTTTGTAGATAGCACCCAGGGTCGCGACGCAGGGCATATAGAGAAGAATAAACAGGATATAGCAGAAGGCAGCCAAGGGGCCATCAAATAATTGCTGCATTAATGTGATAGTAGAAACTTTTACATCTTGCGCTTCAGCAGAGGCTTCTTTATCTGTTAAATCACCGACATTAATCCCTAAAGGGTCCCCCCACATATTATTTACTTCGGCAAGGTTTTCCGGGATTGTCGCAAAGGCTTCAGAAATCATTCCTGTAATACTTATTGCTTCATTAGTCTTCGTCGGCGGGCCGTTTTCATTTCTAGCCATATCAGAATAGAGGGCATCCAGCGTACCTACGACCACTTCTTTGGCAAAGATACCACTGAACAGACCTACAGTGGCGGGCCAGTTTTCTTCTTTTACACCGAGTGGGCCAAATATTGGAGTAATAGTTTTTCCAATGGCAGAAAGTAATGAACGCTCAGTATTTTGATTATTAAAGCTGCCATCAGTACCGATAGAGTTTGCAAAGTTAAGGACAATAACCACGATAACGATGGCTTTACCCGCACGTAGTATGAAGCCTTTCAGTCGATGCCAGGTATGGATAACAAGGCCTTTTACTGTGGGAGTATGGTAGTTGGGCAACTCCATGATAAAGGGGCTAATGTCCTGACTCAGCATTTTTCGGCGCACTAAAAAGCCTGTAAGCATGGCGAGAGCAATACCAATGACATAAAGACCAAAGACGACATTTTGACCGTTTTCAGTAAAAAAGGCGGTGGCAAATAAAATGTAGACTGTCAGTCTGGCACCACAGGACATGAACGGTGCCATAAGTGTTGTGAGTAAGCGATCTTGGTTGGTATCCAAAGTACGGCTGGCCATCACTGAAGGTACATTACAGCCAAAGCCCACCACTAATGGCACAAATGCTTTCCCTGGTAATCCCAGGCTGCGCATTATTCGGTCAAGAATAAAGGCGGTTCGTGCCATATAGCCTGAGTCTTCCAGGAAGGTTTGGAAGAGAAAGAGTGTACCGATGACCGGCACGAAGCTGGCAACCAACTGTATGCCCCCTCCCGCGCCATCTGCAATGAATGTCACCATCCATTGGGGAAAGTGCAGTGCTGTAAGTAATTGTCGGGGTAGCTCAACAAAAATGGCCCCGGCCGCAATATCGAAGAAATCAATAAATGCACCACCAAAATTAATGGACACCATAAACATCAGGTACATCACCCCGAGAAAAGCGGGGAAGGCAAGATAGCGGTTTAGTAGTACGGTATCGATGATATCTGTAATTGATTTTTTGTCTTGGGAATCGTAATGGACGGCACCGGTAGTGATGTTATTAATCCATTGGTATCGGTCGGTAATTAATGTGTCTGCGGCACTATATGTCAGTTGCTTCTCAAGGGAGTCAACTTCAGCTTGCATCTGCTGCTGTAGTTTTTCGGGGAACTGGGATAGCACTAGGGCATCTCTTTCCAATATGGCAGTCGCCTGAAGTTTGGACGAACTTGGAGAATGCTGATGTATCAAGGACAGAATTCTTGTAGTGGTCTGTTCCAGAGGGTCGGATACGGTAACCGGGTGGGTTCTATCGGTGTTCTTATGAAGATAATTGCTTGCGATATCAACTAAGGTTCCAATGCCTTCACTGCGGCTGGCTACCAGTGATACCACAGGAAAGCCAATTTTTTCAGACAATTCATATGGGTCGATGTGGATGCCGTTTTGATCCGCCACATCCATCATGTTCAGTGCGATAACGAATGGAACGCCTGCGTCCATTAGCTGGGTTGTCAGGTACAGGCCGCGTTCAAGACATGAGGCATCAATAATATTAATGATGAGATCAGCATTGTTTCCCAATATGAACTGTTGTGCGATTTGCTGATCGATTGAGTCATCTTCACAAGAGACATGCAGGGAATAGGTGCCGGGCAAATCCACTAGCTTAAAGTTGGTGCCAGCATGCTTAAAATTGCCGGTTTTTTTCTCTACGGTAACGCCAGGCCAGTTGCCCACTTTTTGATGGGTTCCTGTAAGGGCGTTGAACAGCGTAGTTTTACCGCAGTTGGGGTTACCCACCAATGCAATGGTGAACTCTTGGCTCATAATTTGTCTACCATCAGCCCTACTGCCTCATGGCTTCTCAGGCTGAGCCGAAACCCTCTAACAAGAATAGCGATCGGGTCACCCAAAGGGGCTCGATGTTGTACTAAAAAGGGTGTTCCAGGTGTTAATCCCAGGCTCATCAAACGAATGCGGTAGGACTCAGGAACATCCTTGAAGCCACTTACCCGGGCATGGTCGCCTGTTTGTAGTTGATCAAATTGCATACGTATAAATGGTACAGATTGCCTTAAATGATAATGATTATCAGTTATATTGGAGTTAGAAGCAATAAGTACTTGTTGCCTGTGGGGGCTTTATGTCAATCCAATTGATTTGAAACAACCACATAATGGTTGATTTAGGCGCTTTAAGTTGAGATGGAAATAGAAAGCATAAAAGCTTTGGTAGGACTTGATGTTATACCGATAAAATTACTTCAATGATTGTAGAAGTGCCAGTGTGTTATTGCGAGTGTTGTCTATGGCACCGGTAATGGCATCTGCACTTTCTTGATTACTGCCCAAACCATGCCAATGGTCTCCCCAAGTTTCTACCAGTTCACTGGCACTTTCCGTTGCTGGCGGTGGTAATAGCGAGGAGAGATCCTGAATGGTTAAGACATAGGCCCAGCCCGCACGAGGGTTGCCCTTGTCGAGTTCGTTGTCGTAGTGACGATGAAAAACAAGCTGTTGGAGTTCGCCCAGTTTGAGAAGGGCTTCAAATGCAGCTGTTCGAGAGTTGTGGTTTTCTTCGGTTTGTTCATGACGCCAGCCTGTATAGCTCAGGCTGCTCACAGCAATAACCAGGCTGACCAGTGCGACAAAGTTGCGGCGAATCTGTTCTGGAATACTTAGGTTAGGTGATTTCATCGATTCACATGTAGCTTCCATAAATAACCTTAAAAATCAGTATAAACTAGTTGCTCAGGACTTAAAGATAAAGGCGACGCCACCAACGGTGGAATTTAATAAAAGCACAAGGGAAAGCTGTGCTCTGAGTAACAGGTTGCACTATGTATAAACTAGTTTTCTTTGTTCCCGTGAGCCATGTGGGTTCGGTCAAGCAGGCCGTGTTTGACACAGGTGCTGGACGCATTAGCAATTACGAACACTGTTCCTGGCAGGTGTTGGGTGAAGGCCAGTTTTGCCCGTTGGCAGGGAGTTCTCCTTATCTTGGCCAAGCGGGAGAGTTGGAGCATGTTGAGGAGTATCGAGTTGAGATGGTTTGTGCTGATGAGTTAATTCAGGATGCCGTCCGAGCATTTTTGGCCTCCCATCCCTATGAAGAACCGGCCTATGATGTTTGGCCGCTTACCGAGATTTTGGTGTAGGCGAGTATTGGTTTTAAAGAGACGTCGTTTGCTCAGCTCTTATGCTCTGTGTCGATATTATTAACAAGTATTTTAACAACTCGTTAGCGCCTTGGACTGATCCAAGGGCGGTTGATGGTGCCGGTACGCACCTCAGTTCGGTTGTGTTTGGTATCTTCAAAATGATAGTGCAGGGCTAACTCAACCACAGGGAATGCCAAACTGGTCCAGGGGATATCCTGTTCCCGAAACAGCTCCACTTCCAGGGACTCGGCTCCAGAACTATAGGTTAAGTCACTCATGATACCGCTATAGAACACATAAACTTGGTTGATATGGGGAATATCAAAAATACCACTGAGCCTGGGGTTGTCGATTCTAGCATTAGCCTCTTCCGCGCATTCACGCAGTGCTCCCTGAAGTGTGGTTTCACCATTTTCCATAAACCCGGCTGGCAGGGTCCAAAGCCCGTATCGCGGTTCGATGGCTCGCCTGCATAGCAGTACTCGTTCATCTATAACCGGAATACAGCCAGCAATGATTCGAGGGTTTTGGTAATGGATGGTTTCACAATGGTCGCAAACATGTCGTTCACGATTATCCCCAACAGGGATTTTTAGGCTAATGGATTTACCACATTGACTGCAAAAGTTCATAAAATATCACTAGAGTAGGAATAACAGAGTAGGAATAGCACTGTTTCAGTGAGCAGTATATATAAATAGGGGTTGCCTCTTAAATGGTAAGAATATGTAAAATGGTCAGAACATGTTGAACTTAATTACACAGCGACTGAAATCTCTTCCTGTTGGGCGATCAATGCCCATTGATGACGAGTTGGGTGAAGCCGCCATCCTGCTTGCACTGACCCGGGAGCAGGATGACCCAAAAATTATTTTGACCAAGCGAGCGGAGCACATGGCGTCCCACCGTGGTGAAGTGGCCTTTCCCGGTGGGAAATGGGAAATAGGTGATGCTGACCTATTGGAAACGGCCCTTCGGGAAACTTATGAAGAAATTGGTTTGCCACCGGGGCAGGTTGAGGTAATTGCCAGTTTGCCGATTAATTGTACCCGATACAGCATGCGAGTCTGGCCTTATGTAGGGTTGGTCTCCCCCGAGCAATCACTCACGGCGAACCCCAATGAGTTGGATGCTGTATTTCATGTACCGCTTCGATATTTTTTGGACCAATCTAATCTCACGGTCGACCACTTTACCGGCCCTGATTACAGCCTTCGTATGCCCTGTTACATATACCAAGGCTATCGTATTTGGGGGTTCTCTCTGGTGGTATTGGTGGACTTTCTCAACCTGACACTGGACGCGGGTATTGATCTGCACTATCCCGACAAGATTGACCTTAGGCCCGATAACCTCAACCAACGGCCTAAGTCAGGTTGATTGATCAATGTAAAATTGCACCAGATAAGTTGTATGCCGATTGTTGCAACTAAGGGCCAATTAGTCTGATAATTCGCGCTGCTCTGAACCCGTTACCACTAACCCTTGTTGGAAAAACTATGTCCGGAACCATCACGTCACCTTGTATTTCAATCTGTGCAATGGATGAAAATGATCTTTGTATCGGTTGCTACCGTACTTCCAGGGAAATTCGTGAGTGGCTTTTGATGGAAGATGATGAGCGGTTAGATGTTATTGCGAAAGCAGCCAAAAGAGCGAGTGAGAAAAATCCTTTTGTCTGATCTTGTCGTCCTGATTTAGAAAAGATGGAGTGTTAAAATCACACGACATTAATAATGTGGCCTAACAAGTGACATTAATTAGTCTTCATCCTCCTCATCAGTGTCCTCACCACTTGTTTTAATCAGTAAGCGCCTGGCCCTCAACTTGGCCACCATCTTGTTCTTCAACTCCAGTGTTTCAAAGCGGTAGCGACCAATGGTAAAGGTGACATGGCCATCGGGAATGTTTTCCAAGTGCTCCAGAGCAAGGCCGTTGATGGTTTTTGGGCCATCAGTCGGAAGATCCCAGTTATTGGCTTTGTTGATATCTCGAATGGTGGCAGAGCCCTCGATGTCGTACATACTCTTGTCCAGTGCGACAATATCGTCCTGCTCATCTTCTGCCCTGTTGGTAGTGAAATCGCCGACAATCTCTTCGAGAATATCCTCCATAGTGACCAGCCCTTCGACCTCACCGTACTCGTCCACCACCAGCCCAATACGGCGCCGGTCTTTCTGAAAGTTTAGTAGCTGTTTGTTGAGCGGGGTATTTTCCAGCACAAAACTGGGTTCGCGGGCAAAACGCTTAATGGCTTCTTTACTTAAGTTCTCACCCCCGCTACGTAACAATCGGGTAACCGACTTCATGTGCAACAGCCCGTGCACATTGTTGATATTGCCACTGTAGATCGGCAGGCGGGTATAGCCGCAGTTGATGATAGTGTCGAGCAGTGTTTCGATATCATCTTCCAGATCGAGCCCCACAATTTCATTGCGAGGTACCATGATGTCGTTCACCGTGACAGTTTCTAAATCTAGAATATTGATTAGCATTCCCTGATGATCGGGAATGTTTTCACTGGAGACATCCACCACCGTGCGAATTTCCTCTTTACTGAGGCTGTCATCAATACCCTTATTTGGGTTCACTCCAAATATTCTCAACAGGCCATTGGATAGATGGTTAACCAGCCAGACTGCTGGGTAAAACAGGGTGAGTAGTGGTCGAAGAACGTGACTGACGGTGAACGCGATGCCTTCCGGGTGTAGTGTTGCCATCGTTTTTGGAGTGACCTCTGCAAAGATGAGTACGACCAGTGTAAGCAGCAGGGTAGCAATGAAAATACCGGCATCACCATAAAGGCGCAGGGCAATTACAGTAGCAATGGCCGAGGCCATGATGTTGACCAGATTATTGCCAATTAGAATGATACCAATCAGACGGTCGGGACGTTTTAATAGTTTGTAGGCCCGTCGGGCGCCAGTATGGCGCTTACGCAGATGCTTCAACCGATAACGATTGAGCGACATCATGGCTGTTTCAGAGCCGGAAAAAAATGCAGATATTAAGAGTAAGCCACCAAGTACACTGAAGAGCAGCCAAAGGGGGGTGTCGTCCAAAGGAGGAAAGACCTCATTTTCTTATTGGGCCGGACATGTTGAAGAAGTTTTGGGCAATTGGCAACCTTTACTGTGTGTCGGCTTAGTTGTGAGAAGCAGCTTTGAGGAAGTCGTCAGCTCAGGATAACCTCAATGACAAATTTACTGCCCCAATAAGCCAGCACCATGGCGCTGAAACCAATCAGTGTCCAGCGAATAGCCGTATTTCCTCGCCAGCCCTTCACATGTCTACCCCATAACAGAATGGCGTAAAACAGCCATGCAAATAAGGAGAAGACTGTTTTGTGGGCCAGATGCTGAGCGAAGAAATCGTCAACGAACAGAAAGCCCGTCAGTAAAGACAGAGTGAGTAATCCAAAACCGGTCCACAGTACTTCAAACAGCAGGGCTTCCATGGTTTGTAATGGGGGGATAGTTTGTAAAAGATTACTTAGGTGTTTATGACGGAGACGCCAGTTCTGGAGTGCCAGCAATAGTGCCTGAAATGCAGCAATCGTCATCAAGCTATAGGAAAGGATGGAGATAAAAATGTGGGTGCCTATAGGGGCGGAGACTGACTCCGAAAAGGTTCCACTACTTCCGATTGTCATGGTGATCGCAAGCATCAATGCTGTCATTGGGAATAACAGTAGAAACAGGTTGTGCACTGGTTTGCGCAAGCTGCTAATCAACACGATCAGGTTGATAGTGAATAGGATAACGGTACTCATCGGGAGTAAACCAAAGTCCAACCCCCAGTCAGTAAATACCCATCGCATACTGGTGTAGCCGTGCAGGGCGATAGCTACTGCGGCAACCAGTTGTAATGATGAAACTCGCAATGCCGGATGCTTGCGCAATTGCAACACTTGATAAAGCGTTGCACAAAGATAAAGAGCAATGGCTAAGGTGGCACTAAGCATAAGTTTATTATTCGCCGATAGTGGGCAACTTGTTTTAAAGACAAAGTGTGTCATAGATAGCCACGGGCGAAAAGAGGCCATGCCAAACCTGTGTTGCTTTCGGGTATACTCTCGATCCCCTGAGTTAACAACATGATGACAAAATCCCCATGGCGATGTTTGAAAACCTGAGCGACCGCTTATCCCACTCGTTAAAAAAGATTTCCGGTAAGGCCAGTCTTTCCGAAGAAAATATTCAGGAAACCCTCCGCGAGGTGCGGATGGCGATGCTGGAAGCCGACGTGGCATTACCGGTGGTCAAAACCTTTGTGGAGGGCGTGAAGCAACGTGCTCTGGGGTCTGAGGTTGGTCAAAGTCTTAACCCGGGTCAGCAATTCTTAAAAATTGTTCAGGCTGAGCTTGAGCATGTGATGGGTGACAGTAACGAGGAGCTTAACCTAGCTGCTCAGCCGCCCGCTGTCGTATTGATGGCCGGTTTACAGGGGGCAGGTAAAACCACCTCTGTTGCAAAATTGGCCAAGTTTCTTACGGAGCGTCAGAAGAAAAAAGTGATGGTGGTGAGTGTGGATGTTTATCGTCCTGCCGCTATCAAGCAGTTGGAAACATTGGCCAGTGAAGTGGGCGTTGAATGCTTCCCTAGCTCCGCCGATCAAAAGCCGGTTGATATTGCACTCAATGCCGTGCAGTCGGCTAAAACCAAGTTTATGGATGTACTGCTGGTGGATACTGCCGGTCGCCTTCATGTAGATGAAGAGCTGATGGTGGAAATTCAGCAGCTTCACAAGGCCGTCAACCCCGTAGAAACCCTATTTGTTATCGATGCCATGATCGGTCAGGATGCTGTGGTCACGGCCAAAGCCTTTAATGATGCGCTGCCATTGACCGGTGTGGTTCTCACCAAGGTAGATGGTGATGCCCGTGGTGGTGCGGCCCTGTCGGTACGCCAGGTGACCGGTAAGCCTATCAAGTTCCTCGGTGTGGGCGAGAAGGTCGATGCATTGGAGCCGTTTTATCCCGAGCGAATTGCCTCACGGATTCTAGGCATGGGCGACGTGATGTCGCTGATCGAAGAAGTCGAACAGAAAGTTGATCGGAAAAAAGCTGAGAAGCTGGCCAAAAAAGTAGCCAAGGGCAAGAAGTTTGACCTCAATGATTTGCGTGATCAGCTACAGCAAATGAATAATATGGGCGGCTTTTCCAATATGCTCGAAAAGCTCCCGGGCATGGGCAACATGTCTCAGATGGTCGAGCAGGCGAATATGGGCAAGCAGTTTGCCCGGATGGAGTACATTATCAATTCCATGACGCCTGCTGAACGTAGTAACCCTGGTATTCTTAATGGCTCCCGCAAACGCCGAATTACTCAAGGCTCCGGTACCACCCTTCAAGACCTTAATCGCTTACTTAAACAGCATAAACAAATGGGTAAGATGATGAAAAAAATGAAGGGCAAAGGTATGGAAAGAATGATGCGGGGAATGGCTGGTGGTATGCCCCCCGGCGGTTTCCCTGGTGGTGGTATGCCTCCTGGTGGACTTCCTCCAGGTGGCGGAAAATTTCCGTTCTAAACCTGATTTAGAGCGTGTTTTAATCCTCGTTCAAGCAGGCTTTCACGCTATACACACCTCGATGTTTTCGATATAATCCCGCGCCTTCACAGGTGCCCGGTTTTTGCCGGGCATTGTGCTATGACCCCAACGTGGGTGTAGCTGCTGATAATTTTAAGACTGTTAATACAGAAGAGAAGCTTCATGGTAACTATTCGTTTGGCTCGTGGGGGCTCCAAAAAGCGCCCGTTTTATCACATCAATGTCACTGATAGCCGTAAGGCTCGTGATGGCCGCTACATTGAGCGCCTTGGATTCTTTAACCCGGTTGCCCGTGGTCAAGAAGAGCGTCTGCGTGTTGACGTTGAGCGCGTACAGCACTGGGTAGGCCAGGGTGCAGGCTTGTCTGAACGTGTGTCTAACTTGGTAAAAGAAGCCACAGCTCAAGCCCAAGCCTAATTATCAGGCTTTGGATTGTCAGGCTTCAGTAAGCATCGTCCGACTGAGATGAATCCTATTGATTCTGTACCAGTCGATCCGGTTATAGTTGGGCGAATTACCACTGTTCATGGCATTAAGGGTTGGGTGAAGGTCCACTCTTTCACTGAGCTCACAGAAGATATTTTTCGCTATCCACCTTGGTGGCTGAAAACACCCGAAGGCTGGCGAGAGATTGAGGTTGATCAATGTCGAGCTACGAATAAGGGATTGTTGGTTCATATTGCCGGTGTTGATGACCGGGAAGTCGCCAGACAATATTGCCAGTTAAATATCGTTGTAGAGAAGTCGCAGTTTCCTGAACTGAAGCAAGGCGAATACTACTGGCATCAGCTTGAAGGGCTCACGGTTATTACTTGTCAGGGCGATACTCGTCTTGGTGTAGTAGACAGCTTGATGGAGACTGGCGCAAATGATGTGCTGGTGGTCAAGGGAGATAAAGAGAGCCTGGATCGGGAAGAGCGGTTGATCCCTTACACAGAGCAGTTCGTGTTAAGGGTTGATCTCGACGCTGGCAAAATTGATGTTGATTGGGACCCTGAGTTCTAGCAGCAGCAATTAGGATCTGTAAGTTATAGGATCAAAGAATAACAGGGTCAAAGAATAAATAGTGGAGCGGTGACAATGAAGGTAGCCTTGGTCACACTGTTTCCGGAAATGTTCGCTGCATTGACCGACTATGGTATCAGTGGGCGAGCAATCAAACAGGGCTTGCTGGATGTGGCACTTTTTAATCCAAGAGCACACACCAGTGATCGTCATCAGACGGTAGATCATCGGCCTTATGGCGGCGGTCCCGGTATGGTGATGATGATAGAGCCTTTACGTGAGGCTATCGCCGAAGCCAGAGAATGGATTGCCGAGGCAGAAGAAACTGAGCCAGCGACAGTTGTATACCTGTCGCCACAGGGAAGGGTACTTGACCAGAGTGGTGTAAAAACACTGGTTACCCGAGAGAACCTGATACTGGTTACTGGGCGTTATGAAGGGGTTGATGAGCGCCTTATCCAACTTGAAGTGGATGAGGAATGGTCAATCGGTGATTACGTTCTTAGTGGTGGAGAGCTACCAGCGATGGTGATGCTTGATGCTCTGATCCGGCAATTACCGGGCGCATTGGGCCACGAGGATTCAGCTGAGCAGGACTCCTTTGCGGAAGGGCTGCTGGATTGTCCTCACTACACTAGGCCAGAGCAGTACGAGAATTTGACGGTACCTGAGGTTTTGCTCTCGGGTAACCACGAAAAAATACGTCAATGGCGGCTGATGCAGTCATTGAAGCGAACTTGGGAACGACGCCCAGATTTATTAGACAAACTGAAGCTCAATGACGAGCAACAGAAAATTTTAGACAAGGTAGTCAAAGAGTCGGCTGATGAAAGCGAATAGCTTGTTTTCCTCTCAGTGCGACGCTACTCAAAAAGGTGGCATGCCACCAACAGATAAAAGCTGAGGAGCAAACCATGAGTAACAAAAACCCAATTATTGCCGAAATCGAAGCGGAGCAGATGTCCAAAGAACTGCCTCCTTTTTCTCCAGGCGACACCGTTGTCGTTCAGGTAAAAGTAAAAGAGGGCACCCGTGAGCGTTTGCAGGCCTTTGAAGGCGTTGTTATTAGCAAGCGTAACCGAGCACTGAACTCTGCATTCACTGTTCGCAAGATATCTAACGGTGTTGGTGTTGAGCGTACATTCCAGACTTACAGCCCGTTGGTTGACAGCGTTACTGTTAAGCGTCGCGGTGATGTTCGCCAGGCCAAGTTGTACTACTTGCGCGAACTGTCTGGTCGTGCAGCACGTATTAAGGAAAAACTCAGCTGAGTTCTTCCTCAGAATTAAAAAAGACACCACTTGTTGGTGTCTTTTTTTTGGCCAAATCTCTTTGAATCCTGTTTCTTGCCCGCTTGGGTACGGTTATCCACTTTTATACTGCCTTGTTCGTTTTATCTCGCCCGGTTAGAGTAACCCATGGCTATTAGCTCCTCAGACCAGCAGCTTATCGACACCTATCTGGATGCTGTCTGGATGGAAAAAGGTCTGGGTCAAAATACGCTGGATGCCTATCGCCGTGATTTACATACCTTTGGTGTTTGGCTTGCCTCAATCAGTCAGACATTGGTGGGAGTCTGTGGGCCTGATGTACAACGTTATTTGGCTCACCGGTTTGAAGAGGGGCTGGCTGCTCGCTCTACAGCTCGCCAGCTATCATGCCTGAGAGGTTTCTACCGCTACCTCTTGCGAGAGAATCGAGTTCAGGAAGACCCTACAGCTCTGGTAGATAACCCCAAGCTGGGAAGGCCATTGCCCAAGAGTCTTTCGGAGTCAGATGTGGAGGCTTTGCTGGCAGCACCCGATACAGATACACCCATAGGATTGCGTGACCGCACTATGCTGGAAGTGCTCTACGCCACTGGCTTGAGAGTCTCTGAGCTGGTTGGGTTAAAGCTTCATCAGGTAAACACGCGACAGGGTGTGGTTCGAGTATTTGGTAAGGGCAGCAAGGAGCGCATGGTGCCCTTGGGTGATGAAGCATTGAGTTGGTTGGAGCGGTATGTGAAAAATTCGCGCCCGATGTTGCTCAATGAGGTTCAGAGTGATGTCTTGTTCCCCAGTACCCGCGCACGCGAAATGACACGTCAGACTTTTTGGCACCGCTTGAAACAGCATGTTCAACAGGCAGGTATCGACAAACCGTTATCTCCACACACCTTGCGCCATGCCTTTGCCACACACCTGCTGAATCATGGGGCTGATTTGAGGGTAGTGCAGCTGTTACTGGGTCACAGTGATCTTTCAACAACGCAGATTTACACTCATGTAGCCAGTAGTCGTATGAAATCTTTACATGAACAACATCACCCAAGAGGGTAACAATGGGTTAACTAAAGGATGCAGGGAGGTTGAGTGGAACCCTGGTTGTCTAATAGACTCCAATACGCATTCCCTTTCACGAAATGATGTGCAAGACGATTGATATTAACCGATGGATTACCCGGAAAAGAGACATAGATTTATGATGAAGAGTATTGTTGGTTTTATGGTTGCGACTCTCCTGTTGAGTGCTGCCAACGCAGAGCCGGTATCTGAGGTTATTACTAAAACTATTAGGGATAACCTTAAAGAGGCCCGGCCAGATTTGAACTACGGTGCTGTAGAAACCAGTCCGATTAATGGGCTATATATAGTACGAGTCAATGGCACCCAGTTTCTCTATGTGAATGAAACGGGTGAATACCTGATTACAGGCGACATGTATCAGGCCCGCCCGGGACTCTTTATGCCCGTAAAAGATTTAGAGGCAGCCCGTATTCGTAAAGGTCTGATGGAGAGTGTTGCCAAGGACGATATGATTATCTTTCCCGCCGTGGATGAAACCAAGGCGGTCATTTATGTGTTCACAGATGTGGATTGCGGCTACTGTCAAAAGTTACACAATGAAGCACTGCCTGGCTTGACGATGGGTGGTGTCGAAGTGCGTTACCTGGCATTCCCCAGAGCGGGTATCGGTTCTCCCTCCTATCGAAAAATTGCATCCGCCTGGTGTGCTGAGGATAAGCTGACCGCACTGACTGCACTGAAGAACAGGCAGCCTATCCCCGAGAATGTCTGTAAGGATAACCCCGTTGCAGCTCAATATGCTCTAGGGCAGGAAGCCGGTGTCACTGGAACACCGGCACTGATTATGGAAGATGGCACACTGTTACCCGGTTATCGCCCGGCGCCAGAGTTATTGAAAGTTATTGGGGTGAATTAGCCTTTCCACCTTGATGGATTTTGATATGAGTTAGTTTCACTATCTTGTACCCGTTATCTCACTCCTGTTACTCAGAGTCCTTCAATCGCCCGGTTGCCCGCATTGACAGTAGCTTTCCTGCGTTATTGTGGGCCTTTATCTCATTGACAGTGTCCCTGTCGACTATTAAGGTTGCCATCTTTTTATAGTGCTATTTTTAGGCTGATATTTTCAGCCCGAATGAGAGCAAATAAGCTTTTGAGCAAGGCTCTATCTATTGCACGGTCATTATTGATTAACAGGGTGCGGGCACCGGTTGTAACTCTGACTGCAACCATGGTTTTAACCCTGATATTAACGTTAAGGCGAACACTTTGAATTCTGTAAAAATTGGCATATGTGGTTTGGGAACAGTGGGCAGTGGTGCAGTGAATGTACTGAGCCGAAATGCTGATGAAATCAATGCCCGTGCAGGTTGCCAAATCCTGATTGGCCAGGTGGGTGCAAGACGCGACAATCCAGCCTGTGACCTTGGCGATATCAGTGTTACTCGAGACATTTTTGAGGTTGCCGACAACCCCGATATCGATATTCTGGTCGAGCTGATCGGCGGCACTACCGTGGCCAAAGACCTTGTGTTTAGAGCCATTGAAAATGGCAAGCACGTAGTCACCGCTAACAAGGCGCTGATTGCTGAATTCGGCAATGAAATTTTTGAAGCCGCCAAAGCAAAAGGTGTCACCGTCGCCTTTGAAGCAGCCGTAGCGGGTGGTATTCCTATTATTAAGGCCATTCGTGAAGGGCTATCCGCCAACTGCATCGAGTGGCTGGCCGGAATTATTAATGGCACCGGCAACTTTATTCTTACCGAAATGCGGGATAAAGGCCGGGACTTTGACGATGTATTAAAAGAGGCCCAAGAGCTGGGCTATGCAGAAGCCGACCCGACATTTGATGTAGAAGGTATTGATGCCGCTCATAAGTTGGTCATTCTGGCTTCTCTGGCATTTGGCATACCACTGCAATTTGACAAAGTATTTACCGAAGGCATCAGTAAAATTGAGCCTCAGGATGTCACCTATGCCGAACAGTTGGGCTACCGTATCAAACACTTGGGTGTTGCCAGTCGAAACAATGGCAACATTGAACTTCGAGTTCACCCCACCTTGATTCCAGAAAAATGCCTGATCGCCAATGTAGATGGTGTGATGAATGCCGTGCTGGTGAATGGCGATGCCGTTGGTCCAACCCTGTACTACGGCCCCGGTGCCGGTGCGGAGCCCACCGCATCCTCCGTGATTGCCGATGTAGTTGATCTGGCCCGTACCCTCACAGCAGACCCAGAACACCGTGTCCCTCACCTGGGCTTCCAGCCGGATCAGCTAAACGAAATTGACGTGCTGCCAATCAGCGAAGTGGAAACTTCGTATTATCTGCGGATCAATGCACTGGATGTTCCCGGCGTACTGGCCAAAATCACTCAAGTATTGAGTGATGCCAATATCAGTGTTGAAGCTGTTATCCAGAAAGAGCCAGAAGTGGGTAAAGATCACGTTCAGTTGATTATCCTCACGAATCGCGCGGTAGAGAAATATCTGGACGAAGCGGTGGAGAAGATTCAAGCATTGGATTCCACCGCTGGTGATGTGGTCAGAATTCGTGTTGAATCATTGGGCTAGTGTTTTAAATAAGTAGTGCTTCTGTTTTTTAGAAGTGCCCTAAGAAGTGCTCTAAACAAACAGTTAATAAACAGAGCATTATCGAAAGAATTATTGAGAGAGCTATTGTGAAATATATCAGTACCCGCGGGCAGGCCCCTACATTGTCCTTTGAAGATGCCATTCTGGCCGGTCTCGCCAGTGATGGAGGCCTCTATGTGCCGGAAACCCTGCCAAAGTTCTCTGCGGAAGAAATAGCCTCCTGGACCGGGTTGTCCTACCAAGAGCTGGCTTTCAATATCATGTCGCCCTTTGTGGCCGGAGAAGTGCCAGATGACGACCTACGCGAGCTGATCGACAAGACTTACAGTACCTTCCGCCACGATGCCATTGCCCCGCTGGTACAAACCGCCCACAACGAATTTATTCTTGAGCTGTTTCAAGGGCCAACCCTGGCTTTTAAAGACTTTGCCCTGCAATTCCTCGGTAACCTGCTGGACTACGTGCTGAAGAAGCGCGACCAGCGTGTAGTAATTATGGGTGCCACCTCCGGTGATACCGGTTCCGCCGCCATCGAAGGCTGTCGTCACAGCGATAACGTCGATATCTTTATTCTGCACCCCCATAACCGGGTGTCAGAAGTGCAGCGTCGTCAAATGACCACCGTATTGGAGAAGAATGTCTTCAATATTGCCATAGACGGTAACTTCGACGATTGTCAGAACATGGTGAAGAACAGCTTTGGTGACCAATCCTTCCTGCCGGAAGATCGCCAGCTCGTTGCAGTAAATTCAATTAACTGGGCGCGGATTATGGCCCAGATCGTCTACTACTTTTATGCCAGCCTAGCGCTGGGTGCTCCCCATCGTCCCGTGGCGTTTTCAGTGCCCACCGGAAACTTTGGCGATATTTTTGCTGGTTACCTGGCCAAGCGTATGGGCCTGCCCATTGACCAGCTGGTAGTGGCCACCAATGCTAATGATATTCTGCACCGTTGTATCAGCAATAATGATCACAGCCTTCACGAGTTGGTTCACAGCCTGTCACCATCGATGGATATCATGGTGTCGAGTAACTTTGAACGCATGTTGTTTGACCTTTACGATCGCGATGGCAATGCCATTAACGAACTGATGGCCAATTTCAAACAAACCGGCAAGCTGGCATTGAGTGAGCCTGCATTGGCAAAAGCCAGAGAGCTGTTCAGCAGTTGCCGTCTGGATGATGATGCGATGATTCAAGTGATTGCTGATGTGTGGGAAAACACCGAATACCTACTCGACCCACACACCGCCATTGGTGTGGAAGCAGCACGCAGAACTCGCAATCGTCAGGACATTCCGATGGTGTGTCTGGCCACCGCACATCCAGCCAAATTTCCCGAAGCTGTTCGCAAAGCTGGTTACCCCCAAGACCCGGCACTGCCTCACCATATGGCAGACTTGTTCGAGCGGGAAGAGCGCTATTCAGTACAGGCCAATGACCTGAATACCGTGCATCAATTTATTGCAGACAATATGCGTTGATTGGTCAGGGATCGCTCTATGTTACTGATTGAATTTCTGGAAAAACTGAACACAGAGCCAGAGACTGTCACCTTTGACAATACCATCGCTGTGATTGAAGAAAACTACCGCTTCAGCGAGACAGCATTCACCAATGGTGAAACCAAAAATGATGCAGGGCAGAACAATGGCTCCTGCAAAATTTATGCGTTTGGCCATATCAACAACTTAACCGAAGCTCAGACCTTGCAGTGTTTTGGTGATTACTACCGAAAAGATGTTTTGGAAAACCCAGACGGTGACGATCACCAAAATATCCGAAATTTTATTCAACACGGATGGCAGGGTATTAGTTTTGACGGCAGCGCCCTGGCGTTAAGGTAGTTTTTAAAACCGGTTTTTTAGTAAGTATTCGTAAAAGGCAACATTGGGTTTTACTCCATCACCTTACATCAGTTTTACTTGAATTCTGCTTCCTCCCCACACAGCTAAACATCTAAACCATCGATATAAACCCATTGTTTATGGCCGTAAGTTGATGGTTTAGGCCGCAATATGGGCACATCATTATTCTTCATTACAAAACAATTTCAAATGAAGAGGCCCAAAATGAATCATTTTACAAAAATTGTTCTAACAGGATTGGTTGCCATTGGCATGAGTTCACCTGTTCTTGCTTCAAGCTACGAATGCGATAGTGGCCCCAAAGCTGAGTGGAAGACCAAGGATGAAGCAAAAGCCATGTTGGTAGCGGACGGGTATGAAGTCCGAAAGTCCAAGATCAAAGGTGGTTGCTATGAGTTTTATACCAAGAAAAATGGTAAAAAATTCGAGGTCTTTGTCAATCCCGCCACGCTGGAGATTGCCAAGATCAAAGAAGACTGACTGACAGGTTCGGTGGTGGGGGTCTAACTGGCAGCCGCTGCCGATTGGCGAGTTAATCCTTTAGTTTAAATAAGGAGAGTCTTCATGGTCGAAGTAAAGGTCTGGGATCCCGTTGTTCGAATCTGTCATTGGTTCACCGTGGCAGTGGTCTTGGTCAATACCACCATTCTTGATGAGGGTTCTATCCATGAAGCGTTGGGCTACTCTGTTGTCGTACTCTTGGCCGTTCGCTTGGTTTGGGGGGGTGTAGGCTCAAAGTACGCACGGTTTTCGACGTTCTTCCCAACCAGGAAAAGATTGAGAAAGCACTTGGCAGGACTATTCTTAGTAGATAAGTCCTTAGCAGGTAAGTCCGGTGATGATCGCGCAACGCTTGGGCATAATCCACTCGGTGCACTAATGATATTCAATCTTCTCTTAACGCTTGCCGTGGTATGCCTAACAGGCCATTTCATGACAACGGATCGTTTCTGGGGCAGCGAAATAATGGAAGATGTTCACGAAGCTTTTGTCGTCTATCTGTTGGTCAGTGTTGCTGCTCATGTGGCTGGCATTTTGGTCGAAAGTTTTCGGACGAGGGTCAATCTCATTTCTGCTATGGTGACAGGGAAGAAGAAACTGAGCTCAACTCAACTCAACTCAACTCAACTAAGGAAACTCATGCCCACGAACGAAAAATATGGTCGCTTGCTTGGAGGCGCGATGTCCCGAGACTTCCTAACTTTGTGGGTTGGGCTTGCCCTTTCGACAATCTGCACAGCTTTTTTCGCCATGGATGTTGCGGGCGACTTACTCTTCGATAATGATTTTCCTGGTGGGAAGCTGCATCTCGGACTTGAGATTTTCGTTGTAATAATATCTGTTTCTGCATTCAGCTTTCATATTTTGGAGCTATCTAGGCTCGTGCGTAAGCACGAAAAGATCAACAATCAAGTGCGTATAGCATCCGGTGAGTTTGCCGGTGTTATTGAAGAGCTCTTTGTTTCCTGGCAACTGACGCCAGCGGAGCGAGATGTTGCCATGTTGCTGGTCAAAGGTTTGAGTTTTGGAGGTATTGCAGAAGCACGGAATGCAAAGGAGGGGACAGTTAAGGCGCAGTCGAATGCCATTT
>MAAC01011486.1_pt1 | contig 41435 bp, 36 predicted proteins | sample 1115981 | NCBI WGS metagenome assembly MAAC01 (sample SAMN04961126, study PRJNA320927) | seawater metagenome | isolation source: sample BD02T64 sea water enriched with oil for 64 days | place: USA:Gulf of Mexico | collected 2013-07-27 | reverse complement strand
ATGACACATTGCCGCCGTTTTAACGGATCTGCTAAAAGGTATTTTGAAAACCAAATATGCGTCTATAAAACTAGGGGAATACCACTATTGGCTTTTATTAGGTGAGGCAAGACAAATGATAAATTTACAAGTACCTCTACATACAGCAAGTTTACAGCCTCCTAATGATGCCCTAAATCCTCATCTACAGTTCCCTGTCGCAATATCATTAGGCATTAATTTCCGAATATATACAAAAGTTTGGAGCCCCCACTTGCGCTCAAAGTAAACCCAGATATAGAATGCAGACGCGTTTTCGGCTGGAAGTTTTTGAAAATGGATCTTTTGTAGTTGAAATTGACTGTTAAGCTATTACTCACTTGCTTCTATAAGTAACTCCGAGTAATCCGCGAATAAATTGTTAATCATTCGTGATGGTCATATCCGATGCTGATCTCTATTTTACCAGTTTGGGTAACTACAATTTTAAGATCACAACATTCGAAATACTATTCTACATTTTCACTATATTGGAGTTTTTAATGTCTATTGAGGTTTGGTTGGCTTTTATTATTGCAAGTTCAGTTTTAACGCTTGTACCCGGTCCTTGTGTTTTACTTGTTGTTAGTCAAGCTCTGACTCGGGGAATGTCATCTGCACTAATGTGCATCTTTGGTGACATAGTGGGTAGTATAGTACTAATGATACTATCTCTGGTGGGGGTTGGTGCTATCCTGGCTGCATCCGCAACTCTATTCACAATATTTAAATGGTTGGGTGTTTTCTATATGGCCTACCTTGGTTGCTCCCAAATTCTAGCAGCGAGTAAAAGAACTTCAGAGGGCGAAAAAGAAGCTAAACAGTTCCTTGGCATGGGTAGTTTCAAGGCGGGATTTTTTGCTTCACTATTAAACCCAAAAGCCATCATATTTTATATGGCTTTCCTACCTCAGTTCATGAACCCTGAAAATAATGCGTTGTTACAATTTTCGATCCTAATAGTCAGTTCAGCTGCTGTGATAGGGATTATTTTAGCGGGTTACGCGCTAATTGCATCAAGAGCGAGAAAGGCTTTCCAGAGCCCAAAGTCCAGAAAGTATTTTGATTACTCCGGAGGAAGCTTCTTAATCGGAAGCAGTGTATATATGGCAAATGCCGCAAAATAAAAAATCAATATTATAAAATACCCAGTCCTTAACTGATTTATAATATTGAAACTTTACATATTTTGACTATTTTGTGGAATAGTAAAGATACGATGAACCATAGACCCAACTACAACGCGTATCTGGAGTACACAAGCCAATACCTGTAATACATAAGTTAAAGCATCAAAACCGCACGCTTTCAATCTAAAGCGTGTGATTCTATCAGTAGAAGAATGGCCGCTATTGGCCGACAGTCGCCATAGCTAGCCGAAAATTTAGTGCTTGCAAGCCAGCCTGGGTAACGGCAAAACCTGACACAAAGCTGAAGTTTTTGTAGCTAGACTGGTTTGTAGAAAAAATCTTCCGAAATTTCAAATGTGCTGAATTATTTGTGTCCGGTAAATCTAGAAAAGACAGATGAACAATCCCAATGTACCACTACCGACTATCGTAAGTCATTGCTTAAGTGCTGGCTAACCGCAGGATCTGGCCGTGAACTGTCTAATGCACCCACAATGTAAATAAGGCGAATCCAGTAGTTTGAATGAAATAATAGATCGGGTGTAATTCTGACCCTACCTGTTCAAGTCTGAGCTAATATACATAATTTATGTTAAATCTTAGGTTTCGTTTAATAATATGTTATCGCCCGTCGTTGACTAAAGACAAGATTTGACTTAAAGCTAAAATATATCTCACGTTTTGTAGTAATAAAACGAAATAACCTACATGAATATGTAGGTTATTTTATTATGAAATCCGAGAAATTCATCTAGATCCACGTATCCGTATCGCCTTGAATAATACCCAGATTTTTAGCAGCGCTTATACTGCAAAGTGCTACAAGCTAGTGGCACTAATAAATGTCTTTTACCTTAGCGATTAAAAAATCCACAGCCGCTTTAACTTTAGGTACTTGATAGCGTTGTTTTTGATACAACAAAAACAATCCTAAATTAGCATTTTGGGTAATGCTAATCGGTGGCTTTAAATGAAGTTCGTGCAATTCGCCCGATACCAGGTAAGGGTTTAGTGCCCAGCGAGGCATCATTAAAATACCCATACCCGCGATTGCTTTATCCACTAACCACCTGCCATTATTACTCACCAATACCGCCTCAGCCGACACGTCTTGCCACTGACCCTTTATCTGGCAAAGCCAAGGTGTTGCGCCCGTTGGGGTTTTAAAATACAGTCCCTTGTGCTTATTTAGCTCAAGTGCTGTAACAGGTGTGCCATACTCTTGTAAATAACTAGAAGCGGCCACGGGGATGAAATTATTTTCCATCAGCTTGATAGCAATCACCCGCTCATCTGGGGCATAACCCCCACGAATTGCTATATCAACCTGATCACGAACCAGCATCGTAACTTCATCACTAAGGCTGACATTTAGCATGATTTCTGGATAGAGCGCACTGAATTCATCTAGCAGTGGCAGCAACATGCGTTCGCCAAAACCGACCATAGAGCTAATATGTAAAACCCCCATAGGGGTCGACTGGTAAGATCGAACCAGTTCGTCACTGTAGGCGAGTGAGGCTAGTATCTCGCGGACCTGCTGGTAATAAGTTTGACCGATTTCGGTTAAATTGACAGAGCGGGTGGAGCGCGTAAGCAAAGTGGCACCCAGGCTTTGCTCTAAATCCGCAACCCTGCGTGACAGCGATGAAGAGGGAACCGATAGTATTTTAGCAGCTTTGGTAAAGCTGCCTGTCTCTACAACTTTGACAAAATATTTAAGTGCTTTGAGTTGATCCACCTTGGCCCCTGTTTGTTCAATTATTGCCTTTATGACAATAAAGTTCCGCTTATTAAGCGCTTTATTACCAAGTAAACTACAGGGATAATACTAAAACTTCAAAGTTCTACAATCCAATTTTAAACACTGGAATTTACCTATGACCCACAATACTGCAATTAAACTTATTCAACGCCCTACAGGTGGGCCAATCAACGCGGATCTGTTCGAGATTGAGCGAACTGAGCTGCCAACTGTAGGGCCTGGTGAAATTTTAATTAAACAAAATCACATGTCACTTGATCCGGCCATGTTTGGCTGGATGAGCCCGGACACAAATAGCTACATTCCCCCAGTGGCTCTGGGCGAGGTCATGCGCAGTTCCGGAATTGGCGAAGTGATAGAAACAAACAACCCAGAGTTTCAGGTGGGCGATCGCGTATTGGGGATGATGGGTTGGCAGCAGTATTTCCTCAGTAGCGGACAAGGGCTAAACAAAATAGAGGCCCCGCTCCCTGATGAAGCAGTATTATCGATTTTTTCACTACCAGGTTTAACCGCCACCCATGGTTTATTTAACGTCGGCAAACCTAGACAGGGTGAGACCATCATAGTTACAGGCGCAGCGGGCTCGGTCGGTTCTATTGTCGGCCAGTTAGCAAAAGCTGAAGGCCTGCAAGTGATAGGTGTAGTAGGCAAAGATGAAAAAGCCGATTGGATCGTCAATCAGTTGGGGTTTGATGCAGCGATTAACTACAATAGCGGTGATTTAGAGGCACAACTTGACAAGCTAGCCCCGCAGGGCTTCGATCTGTATTTTGAAAATACCGGCGGCCCAATTCAGAGCGCCATAGTGGAACGTATGAATGCCCATGGTCGGGTTATAGTCTGCGGACTGATTGCCGATTACGACAAACAAGTACCAGCACCGGGCCCCAGTTGGATGAGCGTTCTTAAACGTCGCTTAACTATTCAAGGTTTCACCATGCCCGATCACTTTCACGAAGCCCCCGCGCTATTAGAAAAGCTAACACCTTATGTAATGGCAGGAAAAATTAAACACCGGGCCCATGTATTAGAAGGATTAGAGTCGGCGATTGAAGGGTTAAACTTATTTATGAAGGGTGAAAATAAAGGAAAATTGATGGTAAAGCTTTAACCTTTTTGTTCCATCAATAGATACTGGGACCAAATATAGCCTTAGTCCCAGTATCTATGAGATAGACTTGCAACAGCAAAAAATAATATCTCCTTATGGCCCATGCCTCCCCATTTACAGAGCCTCTATAACGAATCTAATAAAGTAGAAGTGAGCTTTTTCATTAACGAGTTTAATAGAGGATTCCTGGTTAAATGCAAGCAACAAAAAAGGCGAACCATTTCTGGTTCGCCTTTTTGCTATTTACTTGAGGAGTTAACCATCTTCATTAAATCGTTAACCAACTTAATTAAAGACCCTCAACAGCCTAAGGCGTTTATCTTTTTGCAATTATGCCCGGTGTTGGCCGAGACAGACGATTACAACCACATTGCCACGCCAACTAATCAGCCATGTATAGGGTTGTAAGATACCTGCCATACACTTGCATAGACAGAAAACAGATGTCTTACGGGCATAAGGGGACACCTCCTATTTTGGCTATGTTGGAAAACACTTTGCCTATACTGTATGGTTAAAATATAGACACTTAGGGAGAGTTAATATGTTGAACAGAAGGGGATTTATTAAGTATTCAACTGCGGTGACAAGTCTAGCGTTACTACCAGAAGCAATATTTGCTGATGAGAAAAATAAACAGAAACTAGCCAAATACACCTTCAAATTTAGCTCCCCCTACAAAACTAATGACTATAAAGTTACCCCTCATGCACACCTAGAAATCAAACAATTAATTGAAAAGCACACCAACAATAATATCTATGTAGAGATAAGGGATAACGGGATTGACGGCATTGGTTCATCTTTAGCTAACAGCGTTAGACATGGAAAAACCAACTGCGCATTAATATCAGTGTCCAACTTAACACCCAGAATTCCAGAATTAGACATTTTAAATATCCCTTTTTGGTCATCAAGCCCACAAGAGTATTCTGCGCTCTGTAGCTCAGGTGTTTGGCAGAGACATGTCGTATCAAAATTTGAAAAGCATAATTATTACCCATTACTCCATTATGTTGTGGGAGCAAGAACAGCTACGTCTACGAGACTGTATGGAAAACGCATAGTTGCACCTGAGGATTTTGTCGATGTTCAATTTAGAATACCAGGTTCAACAAGTTTGCAGGTTTTTTATCGACTAACGAAAGCACGTGCCCAGTCTATTGGCTGGAGGTTAACAGCAAGGACTGCCCGTGCAAATAGATTCCAAGCACTTGACTCCTCCATCACAGGGCTTTATGCAGGTCCGGATGACCTGCGCAACGAGATTGGCATCATTTCCGAAATCGAATCTGTCCATGACGGCTGGATCGCATTAGCCGATTTAGCTTTCATAAACGCGCTCGACTCAAAAACTAAAACTCAATTTCTGATGGCTTGGGAAGAAATACGACAGGTTCAATTATTACAGTATGGAGATGCGACCAAGTTCTGTTCGAATGAGTTCAAAAAACTAGGCACAAAAATATATCAACCAACACAACATGAGAAAAATGTATTAGCAAATGCATTTGGACATGAGCGTGTTGAATGGGAGCCAGTGAAAAAACGTCTGCTAGGTGAAGACGGTATGTTGATTTTTGATGGTATGTATAAAGCAGCAAAAGGCTAGTAATCTGCTAGAAGCATAATCCAAATATGCGTAACCGGATCAATGTTTTAATACAACTTACAGTAAATACTTACCAAACAATAAACTGTTCAATGGCTGCTATTGGCCGATACCTAACGTCCCTAATCTCTGACTAACCGAAGGAACTGTCACTGAGCGGAATTTTGTGTGACTGGGCAGATTTGTAGATACTATTTTCGGTGATTACAAATGTCTTTAGTTATTATTGACCAGTAAATCGTTGTAAACCATATAACTGGTGCTAGACGACTCTACTCATCTTACATATCCGCAAGCAGATTATAAATTTCGACGAAGACTCGCCTTAGAATAAGTAAATGCTCAGCCTGCAAGCTTCCTCTTGTTTTCCTATAGCTGGCAAGGTGTTACATTATATATTAAACTGAAAATACAATATGGACTGCCATCGTGATCCAAAAAACCTCATTCTATGACAGATTATGGTAAAAATTTTGCTAAATTCTACAAAATTTATTTCCTATTCCCTTTTGATGCTCTCTTCTTATTTACAGGCTGCTAATGAGGTTGTTTTTACCGGCGGAGCCTCTTTAAAGGCATATCAGCCTAGCGTTATAGTCCCGATATTAACAGAGGCCTTCAAGCGTAATGGCATCAACTTTAGCGCCGTCCATCACCCTAGTCCTCGCTCATTGGCTTCATCAAATGCGGGGAAATTTGATGGTGAGTTACATAGGGTCTATGACTTTCATAAAGTCAGCAAGGGTAAGTATCCAAATCTAGTAAGGATAGAATCTCAGCTTCTCTCTGTCTGGTTATCCGCCTTTACCACTAGCAATATTAGTATCACCAGTTGGGAGAGCCTTAAAGGATATAGGGTGGCATTCTACCGAGGAAGGAAGAATATTGAACTCACTCTCAATAGCGTACTTGCGCCAGGACTGATTAATAAAGTTAATAATGACAAGCAAGCTTTTTCCATGTTAGCCGCCGGTCGGGTGGACATAGTTATTTCGGACAGTTTACAGGGAAAAATACTAGTAGAGAATCATGAGAAATTTACCAAAATAATAGAAGCGGCGAAAATTGAGGAAGCGAAGATTTATTCGTACATGCATATTAAGCATCAAAAAATTGCCACAGAAATAGCAGAAACTTTAAATGGTATGAAGGAAGATGGCAGTTTTTCTAAGATTTTAGACCAAGTAAACCACAGTTTTAGAAGAAACATCAAATAGGCCGCTATTGGCCGATACCGACTATCTTGACAAACACCAGTATTTTTACCCTTGAGAAATTTATTTAATAGGTTTTGTCTGGGCGGCTTAATCTCTAGGAGTATTGATTTGATAGTTAATGTTTATGCTGTCCGCTTTTTGCATTCGCTTTTGCACTTATAAAAAGGATGCCTTGTGCGTCTGCCCGCCTCTTTTTACGGGCAAGCTCTATTGTAATTCTGGTGTTTTAAAGGGGAGTTTCTATTGTCACTGCACAATAAGAGTGCCAGTGACTAGATTAAGGGAGTGTTTATAACGCGTGTGCTAACTGGGTTGTACTACAGCAAACGCGGTTACGGCCTTCTCTTTTAGCGCGATACAACTCAGTGTCAGCGAGATCTAGTTGTTTTTCTAGCTTTTTATCTGAGTAATCGTGAGCAATGCCGAAACTCATAGTCACTTGTAAACTCTCGTTTATCTCTTGCCAAGGGTAGTTTTCAATGTGTTCTCTAATTCGATTAATGATATCAGATGCTTCATGTAAATCTGTATTAGGTAAAGCAAGAACTATCTCTTCTCCACCATAGCGAGCAAGTAAATCTGATGAGCGAATTTCTCTGAGTAATATTTCGGCAATTTTCTGTAACACTATATCCCCAGTCGCGTGTGAGTATTGATCATTAATATTTTTGAAGTGATCAACATCACCTAACACTAAAGTAAAGGGAGCTTTAACATCTATCGCTTCTGCTTGAGTGGCACTGGCTTCGCGATTAAAAAAACGCCGATTGTAAAGCCCTGTTAGCTCATCGCGAATACTAAGTTCCTTCATTTTCTCTGCTTGTGCTGCAATCAAAGTATTAGATTCTTCCAGTTGATTGTATGCTTTAACCAATTGATCATTCATGCTGTTAAATGATTCAGAAAGCTGCCCAACTTCGTCTTCACTATTCACTGGAACTTGTTGTGCTAGGTCACCTGCTGCCATTCTATTAACGGCTTTATTTAAACGCTGAAGGGCATTTGCCATACGAGAAGCACCAATAAAACCGAGGGGAAGGATAACGGCAAGTGCTGCAAACATTGAAAATAATAAAGTTTCTTCAAGTGCGTGAATTGATTGCAGCTGACGAGGAGAAAGTTCCAGGTTACCGATCGCTATGGCGTGAATCAATGTCGACTGGGCTACGATAAAGCTCTCTACATCATTTAAATCGTTTAGCTTGGTGGTATCACCTATTTTGAAACCTGCCCCAGGGATAATCACATTCCCATTATCATCAAAAAGGGCAAAGTCTAAAGTGTTCTTTTCCTCATTGGGTTGCTTTAGAGGATTTTTTTGAGAATTGGCGAATAGCTTGGCACTATGTGGAGTACCCCAAGTGATATTTTTTTGAATATAGTCTTCTATCTCTGGCTGATAACTAATGATTTTCTCTCTTAACTCTCCTTCAATCATTTCATGCTTAACCATATGAGGGGTTGCAATATAAATAATTGCTGAGAATAATAAGCAAGTAAGCATCAGCGCACTGACAAGTTTGAGGCGAATAGACAACATAACAACCATCCCGATAAAGATGTATCAAATAATTTAATGGTTTTAGCACTGTATAACAATACAAAACTGCTACGTAACGGTGTCTAATGGCAATATAAGCAAAGGATGCCAACTATCTTGACAAACACCGCTATCGCCAATCACTGGTTAAGTGCTATCTGACAACAGTCTCATAATACATAGCTGCCGTTTTAATTTTCTTACCAACAAGAGCTTTGAAACTTTCGATATCTACCATTGCTTGACCTATGAGGAAATCCATTGTTTATTTTAAATTCAGCAATTAAACATCAATGAGTTACAAATCGCAAGATGGGGGCTAGAAGGAGGTTTAATAAGATCGATAATGACTGCTTTTGGCCGTTACTTGCAATGCTAAAATATCTGGACTACCTGAGGAACAAGTAACCGAGCACTACTTTTAACTCTGCGCAAACAATATTCACGCGTCCTAATAAAGTATTCGAAGGTAAAAATGAATGCTAAAAAGAGGGGACATTTTTTATTCTGTGGGACTTATCAAAATCAACATTGAAAAATGGCCTTGTTCATTTACTCCACCCAATTGAACTCTTCTTTTAGGGACTTATAGCGGCCATTTTCCCTGAGTATTTTTAACCCCTTATTAAAAGCATCAATTATTTCCTGAGCCCTTGGTAATTGTTTAGATACAATTATATGAAGCGGGATTTCTGTCACAACAAATCCAGTCTGTTGAACTTCTTGGGTCGAGATTTCAGCCTCTAAAAGTGCACTTATAGCATCGTTAGGGGTCGCAGCGACGAAATCGACACGCTTTAGCAGCAACATTTTGAAACATTGCTGCATGCTTTTGGGAGTCTCGCGACTCAGCAGGTTTCGGTCCATAAGTTCCTTTAGTTTTCCAAAATTTCCATATCCGAGTGGGTTACAATAAACCTTCCCCTGCAAATCCTCCTCGTTCTTTATTGTGTTTGATTGTCCCAGACGTGACCAAGCATAGTTTACCGTCGAGAAAAAGGGATCTGAATAATAGAAAAGTTCTGCACGTTCTGCGGTCCAACCATAGGGGAATGTGGCATGATATTGTTGTCTCTGGGTGAGCATATAGCCTCTTTTCCATGGGAGCCATTTGATTTCTTTTACAAAATAACCAGATTTTTCGAAGACGCTGAGCACCAGAGCGACCGCCATACCGCCCTGAGGTAGTTCAATGCTGGTAAAGGGCGGATAATCGTCACCCGTTGTCAGTGAGAGTGCAAATGTATCGGCTTTTGCGGGATCAATAGACACTGAGAGAACAATCAGCATTGATAGCAAAAAGCATCGGGCCTGGGAAAGAAGATTTGAGAAACTTGGATTAAGCGGCTTAATACAGATAGTTCCTTCGAGTCTCATCCTGTTTTCTCCTCATAATCTAGTACCAGGAATAATAATTTTATTACGTTAAATTATATCAGGTTTGATATTTTGTCCATGAGATATAGTCGCACCTTTAATCGGGATTTTTACAAAGTAACGTTTCAAAAATATTCATAGTTAGTGACCACATATTCAAAAGCTGGAGCCATGAATCAAGAGAAGATATTGAATTGGTTGGTAGGTTGTTAAAAAGGTTGTCAGGCCGCGTTTGGCCGGCAGTCGTCATAGCTAGCAGAAGATTCAGTACTTGCATGTCAGTCTAGGTAACGGCAAAACCTGACTGTGAATTCAAAGGATCGCGCAAAGGTATTTTGGGAATGGAGCGGTAGTTTGTTTAATAGACAGCTTTGCAGACACCTTCTTTCGAAATTACAAATATAAGGATTAAATGAAGATGAGAGAACACTACCACACAACTGATATCCTCCTAGGCATTAGTTTTGGATCTCAAGACTCTTAATGAAAATTCATTTGAGAGGAACATTATAATTATTGCTTTGTTAATCGTTCGGTTAAAAATTGAATAAACGTGGTAATACGGGCAGGCACATATTGCCTGCTTGGATATACCGCGTACATTTCTCCCTGAAAACCAATGAAATTATCGAGTAGTGAAATTAATTGACCAGATTGAACTAAAGGCTGAGCCGTAGACTTAGGTAATATGCTGACACCAAGTCCTTTGACTACCGCTGTTTGGATCATTTTTGCATTATTCACTCGATACCTATGCTTAGGGAGCAGTACAATATTATGTTCTTTATCTAAAAAATTCCAATGTGGAGTCCCTACTCCCATACCAATACAGTCGGTATCTATCAGCTCATTTGGGTGCTTAGGAATATTTTGCGCCTGATAAAAAGAAGTGCTTGCATACAAGGCCATTTGAAATGAACCAATTTTTCGGGCAATCATGGTTGAATCTTTTAAATTACGCACCCTAATTGCTACGTCAACGCCTTCTTCAACTAAATTAACGACTCGTTGTGTTAATTCTACTTCTAAATCAATGTCTGGATATGCCAAAACAAAATCAGCGAAAATTTCTTGCATATAAATTAGTGCTGTATCTATGGACACGGACACACGTATGCGACCGCTAGGTGCCGATTTTATTTGCGATAAATAGTTATTGGCTGCTTCAACATTGTCTATTATTTGTTCACAGTGAGTTACATAGCCTCGACCAAGATCAGTCAACATTATCTCTCGTGTGGTCCGCTCTATTAACTTTACTCCTAACGCTTTCTCCAAGTGGCTAATTCGACGACTCAAAGTGGATTTCGGGATCTTAAGCTGCTTTGCCGCTTTCGTAAAACTACCAATATTCGCTAACCGCACAAAGTATTCTGCATCTTTGGTATTCATAACTCACCACACAAATATTGTTGCATAAATTGGAACAGTGTTTCTCAATTATACGGCTATCGATAAAATATTAAAACAATAAACTAGGTACATGGTCCAGCTAAACACGACTTACTACTTTTATTGACGAGGACAGATTTTGAATAACAAAACTATATTAATCATTGGTGCAACAGGCGCACAAGGTGGTGCAGTGACTAACGCTTTATTGGAGCAAGGCCATAAATTATTGGCTTATACCCGTAATACAAAATCGGATAATGCTCAAGCTTTAACTCAACGGGGCGTGTCCTTAATCGAAGGAGACTTAACGAACATTGAAACACTCACAGCAGCGATGCAAAAAGCCGATGCTGTTTTTGCGGTTACAACCCCGTTTGAAACAGGCACGGATGGTGAAATACAACATGGATATAATATTGCTGATGCAGCCAAAGCCGCAAAAGTTAAACACTTAGTATTTAGTTCGGTGAGTGATGCAAATAATTCAACAGGAGTACCGCATTTTGATAGTAAATATAAGGTTGAACAACGCATTGTTGATAATGGTTTAAATTATACCTTTCTTGCTCCTGTGTTTTTTATGGAAAATCATCTTAGCGCATGGTCAGTCCCAAGTTTGAAAGAAGGTAAACTCTCTGTTGCTATGCCAAGTGACCGTAAATTGCAGCAAGTCTCAGTAAGAGATATTGGTGTTTTTGCCGCTACTGTGATTGCTATGGGTGAAAAAGCTTTTGAGCTACGTGTCAATATTGCAGGTGATGAACTTACAGGTGATGAAACAGCAACTATTTTGTCAGCCGCTTCAGGGCGACATATTACTTTTCAAAGTGTAGATCCAAAATACCTGCGTAGTAATAGTGAGGATTTGTACCTTATGTTTAAGTGGTTTGATGATGTAGGTTACTCCGCTAACTTAACTGACTTACAGCGCGATTTTGTAGATGTGCAATGGCAATCTCTTACCGATTGGGCGAACAAGGTGGACTGGTCATTGCTTGATTAATACGCCGCGATTAAAAATCAATCCTCATATCCTTGGCTAAATTGCTGTTCAGCCCAGGAGCTTAATCAAAAAAGATCTTCTGATTATTCTCTTAAGGATAATGCCTATGTCAAATAAAATGCAAACGGGCCCTGTAGGTAAAACTTTACTTGCTTTGGCACTACCCACAACCGTTAGCTTACTGGCTAATATGCTATTTCAATTAATTGATAGCTATTTTATTGCACAATTGGGCACTCAAGAGCTCGCTGCAATGGGGTTTGTCTACCCGATTTATATTTTTATCTTCGGCCTAATCGGAGGGGTTTCAACGGGTGTTACCGTGATGATCAGTAAGAGTATTGCTAGCAACGATACGCGTTTAGTTAGTGAACAAGCTTTTACCTCAATTATCTATTTGATGATAGTCGCTATTATTTTTAGCGTGTTAGTTTGGGCAGTCCAAAGCCCTGTATTTAGTCTTGTCGGCTCAAGCAGCACTATGATTACACTCTTACGTGAATATACAGATACGTTATTTTTAGGCCTATTTCTATTTGCGGGTTGTTTGATCACCAATGCAATATTAATGTCTTATGGGAAAATGTTCGCTACATCCATTATTTGGGGAATTGGTGGCATTACCAATGTGTTTTTTGATTATATCTTAATATTTGGTGCTGGTGATATCCCACCATTAGGTTTGCAAGGGGCAGCTATTGCAACCTTGATTTCTTGGTTTATTGTTCTGTTTTGCATGCTGCTTGTGTTGGTACGTTCAATTACTTTTCCAAGGCAAGCCATTAGCAATATCAGGGCTGCATCTACCACACTAGCGAGGGTATTTAAGGTAGGCATTCCAGCAGCGTCTGGTCAGGTGCTCAATCCCATTGCGATGATATTACTGACAAAAATGGTCTCTGGCTTTGGTGATACAACAGTTGCCTCTTTGAGCATTGCTATCCGTATCGAATCGGTGAGTTTAGCTTTGTATTCTGCTTTGAGTATTGTCTTTACACCTTTTGTCGCTCAAAATCTGGCTTCACATAATGTAACTCGGATTAAAGATGGGCGTAATGTAATGCAAACCACTATATGGCTGTGGTGGTCAGTTTTATTTGTTATCGCACTATTGTTTTCAACCCCACTAATATCGCTGTTTACTTCAAATAATGAAGTTATAGCTACAACAAGATCTTATATGCTTATCGTAGGCTTGTCCTATGGATTATATGGCGTAATGCAGATAACGTCTTCGTATTTGAATGCTAAGCAACTTGCTAAAAAAGCGCTGAAAATGGCAATAATTAGAAGCTATTTCTTAATGGTGCCACTCGCTTTTATCGCTTCTTTTATCAATGTGCAAACTATTTGGTGGGCCATTGCAACAGCTAATATTTTGGTTGGTATTTACGCATGGCGGTTGTTGAATAATGATATAGAACAAGGTAATGAAATTTCAAGACAATCAATTGTATCAACTTAATGGTGCGTCTTAGTCAAAACTTTACCATAATAGGCATGTTCTTAAGCAAGAAATTTTTGTAGGTCGAATCACTTCAGTTAGACAAACATCCACATCCTTAACTGGCTGCACGAAAATTACTAATGGCTGATCCCAAGACGCGTACTACAACAAAGAAAAGTTAAATAAGCGCTGCGATAGTGCAAATTGTGGAAGGCTTTTATGGCAGCAATTGGCTGTTAGCGTCAACTGCCAATCACAAGGTATATAATTACTTTTACCGCTGTTTAGGAACGTAGAGAAGCTTTACTTACTCTATTTCAATATTACCTCACCGACCAATAAATAACTTTATAAATTCTTGACTTGGTTTATATTTGTAGCAAAATGCAGGCGCTATGTTATTACTGAGATTAAATAAATGTATGAGTTTATGGATGCAACAATATCAATTGCAGGCGGGGTTTATGCTTACCTTGCAGGGGCTGGTAAAGTCGGAAAATCAAAAAATAATCAAGACAAGCATGAGCTATGGCTAAAAAAATATGGAAAGGTTCTTAAAGCTATAGGCTTAATTTTAGTTTTGTTTGGCGTATACCAACTATCAAAGATAACAGTTGGTGTTTAATATTACTTCCGGCTTCCGGTCATACTTTCCTACTGAGCCACTTTACGTTTCCAACGCTGAACTCCCTGGCTTTAAACAGCTCTTGAGAAGCTTTATTACCGGTATCTGTGGATCCATAGATGGCGGTAATGCCTTTTTCTTTGGCCCAGAGTGTTAAATGATTTAGCAGTCTAGTTGCTACGCATCTCCCCCGGTAGGCGGGCGCTACTTGAATCTCGTTTATCCAGATGTAATCTCCTGCACTTTCAATGCCGCTACAGACATTGAGGAATATCGCTGCTATTGCAGTATCATTTTCTTTAGCCAGAAAAAAGCGTGCTCGGGACTGTGTTTTCAGGGCATTGGCTATCGCAGATTGAATATCCAAGGGACTTTTCTGAGAGCCAATGTCCAGCATTTGCTGCTGTATTAAGTCGTACAACAGTGGTAGATCGGCGCAGCTTAGCTTATCAATTTCGACTATATTCATCATTTATCATGTGCATAGCGGTTAAAGTTAGCGACTAATCCGGGACGGATTAAACGCTGCTCTCGCCAAAGTACCCAGGGGAAGTCAGCAAAATTTAATGTTTTTTATGCTACACCATGGCCTTTTGAAGCCACCCAAATTCTGTACCACTGTTCGTGAGACATATTAAAGGCAAGTGATTCGACCGCTGACTGAACGCGATCTATTTTGCCGCTGCCGATGATAGCCACCGGCTTAGCTGGCAATTTTCTGACCCACGTATAAACAACCTGGTCCATTGATTGTGCGCCAAGCTCTTCCATCACTTCGGTTAATACGGTTCTTAAGCGATAATTCTTATCGGTGTTCTCTTTGTACATCCGACCACCGTCCATAAGTGACCATGCCATAGGGCGTGTTCTTAAACGCTGTGCCAGCTCTAGTGTGCCATCTTCTAAAGAGTGTAAATTGACTGGGTTAATTTCGATCTGATTAGTCACTAGTGGCTGATCCAGTCGGGATTGCAGTAGTTCAAACTGTGCAGGGCTAAAGTTAGAAACGCCAAAATGGCGAACTTTGCCCTGTTTTTGCAATGTTTTGAAAGTCTCTGAAACTTCATCAGCATCCATAAGTAAGTCGGGTCTATGCATCAACAAAATATCGATATAATCTGTTTGTAGTCTTTTTAAAGAACAATCTACAGAAGCGATAGTACTGGCCTGACTGCTATTGTAATGTCCCGTCATTGACTGTGTTTGTTGCCCGGGGATAATGCCAAATTTGGTTATCAGCTGCATGTTCTTGCGCAAACCAGGTTGCAATTTCAAAGCGTTGCCAAATACTTCTTCACAGGCGGGATCACCGTAAATATGTGCATGATCAATACTGGTAACTCCCATATCCATGTGTGTTTTGATAAAACTTAATAGCGACTGGCGATCGATTTCCCAATCGGTCATCCGGTAATAGCCTTGAATTAATTCTGAAACCTTAATCCCATCGCTGACTAATTCAACCTTTTTGACCATTAGATTCTCCATAAAATAATATTGATAAATATACTAAATTTAGTTCATATTAGCTTTTGTGCAAATGCAGGTGTTTTAGGGTATGAGATGAGAATAGCCTTAACACATGTAGGTTGAGTGAAAACTGATATAAAATGTATCTGCCTTCAACCTAAGGTTTGAGCAGGAGAATAGGGAAAAGTTGCAACTATTCAGTGTTAAGTGCAAGAACTGCAAAACAGCAGCTAGATACCTAAAATGGAATGGATTTTACCGGTAGTATGCTTGTGAGGTGCATGTATACCTGCACCTTCAGTTTCTGCATCAGTAAACACAATCAACATAGACGGAACTTGCTGAGAGACACTAAATTTGTAGGCACTGATTGGATATCCCAGTACTTGCTGCATTTGTGTTTTAATGCCCATGGCCTGTGAAAAATCTTCTTTATTAAAGAAAAAGTGACTCTGTGAGAACTGGGTCGCCTTGGAGTTTTCCAACTGAGCTGCCGTTAAGGTATTGACCAGATATCCCTGTTGAGTAAAAAAGTCGGTTAAGGCATAAGCACTGGGTTTTCGTCGCGGAAAGTAGTAAATGTCAATTTGGTAAGGGTTTTGAGTATTACCGGCATTGATATAAGATTTATCGCCACCCCCGGTAAGTTTAATTACAAAGTCTAAATTGGTAGCGAGCACAGTAATGCCCAACAAGATTGCTGAGCCAAGTACCAATGTCACTTTTTTGGAAGCCGATAGTCTAAATTTTGCCATTCTCACTACCTTAGCGTATTTTCACTGCGGTATTATCTAAGCGATATAACTTTTAATTCTATTTAGGATAGTCGCAATCATTGGCTTGGCAACTCCCAAACTGCTGGGCAAAGCAAACCACCTGGGTTTGGACCATGATGTAAGCCTTGGCTGTTGGCTTAAGTCCTGGTTTTATCTTTGTCTGCTAGACTTATTACAGAAACTATTTGCAAAGTTTGAGGGGCTTATGAAACTAACCAATACTCTGTTGTGCCTAGTCTTGTCGACTATTTTTATAACGCCTGCAGCCGCTAAAAAAGAAAAAACTGAGCGCGCAGACAAGGCCCAAAAATCTGTTACAGCCAAACAAGGCTATGGGAGTACTAAGCCAAAATCACTACCTGCAGGATTAAAAAAGAAGCTACAGCGTGGAGAGTCGTTACCCCCGGGGTGGCAAACGAAATTGAGTGCGGGCCAGATCATTGATGATGAGATGTTATTTCATGCGGATTCGATAAGTAATCTGGCTGAAGATGGCTCTGTGATTGTGGATTTTCAGGGAGTTAAGTTAAAAATTAATAAAAAATCTCGTCAGTTACTAGAACTTTTAACCCAGTAAATAGCGAAAAGTGTTTCGACAGTACCAAACTATTAATGTAGCGAAATCACATTTTTGATTACGTCTTAGCTCGCTGGTTAAGTGGCAATATCCCTATCAGGGTCAGCTAATTCTTGCCCTGACTGATTATATTTTTCAATTAAGAGCAGTATTTTTTGTGCCGCTTGCACCCGCACCGCATCATCCTCAGCATTTGAAAACACCTGCATGGCATCGCTACCAATATCAATCGGAGGATAACCAGAGCTTATCAAATTGGTTATTTTTTCTGCTGTTTGCGCCGCTTCAACTTCTGATAATCCATTGACAGTTTCCAGTATCACTGGAAATAACTCAGTGGCATCTTCGATACTGATATCGAATCGTTGCGCGGCTTTACTGAAAGCGCCGAACTGAAACCCGACTAATAGAAAATATTTATCCAAGGTCATATTTTCGCCAAAGTCATGAGGTAAAAATCCATTGCAGACCTTTAAAAATTCGAAGCACATATGCAGGGCATCCTGGATATCCTCATCTTTAATTTTATCAGGCATAGTCATCTCTCTGGTTTCTTGAGTGTAAAATTTACTGATCCGCAGGAATATTACTCTGCGAATAAGTGCTGCGGATATGCTGATTTGGAAAAAGCAAAAGCCACACTAAAATATTAGTCTGTTTCTGCAACAAGGTGGTGAAAGAGAGGAAATAACAGCCTTAATCTTATCGCCAATTACTTTAAAAATATGCACTAAAAATCTGCAGATACAAAGGAAACTATGGCTCAACGCCAGCAGATGATGGGTTTTTAATGGTGTTGATAAATAATGCAGCCTATTGAGTAAGGAAAAAAAGTGAGTGAAAGTCTTATATATGTTAACTGGCAGATAGACTCTGTCACTTAGCTTAAATGACTCAGTTTCTGTTTAGATTCAATGTTTTTAAACCAGAAATACATAGGCTCGCTGGCAGCGTTATCTATGTTTGGTGCCTGGCGATTAGCGTGTAGGTCGGATAAATGCACAGTGCGCATTTCCACGCTATAGCGGGTGGCATCAGTGGTGTTGGGCACGCTGGCGTGCAGTTGGGCACTGGCAAAGTTAAGTACATCGCCGGGTTCTATCACTAACTTCACAACATCGCTTTCATCAACAGTCTGGATTGGACTCGGGGCGCTAGGATAGGGCACTTGCCGTTCTATTTCGGATTTCGCGCGCGCCGCTAAAAATTCTTCAAAGCTCCAGCTTTCAGTAGTGTTGGCAATAGCTTGGTGCCAGTAAGCGGGATAGATAGCAATTGTTCGCTCGCTGCTTAAAGTGTAAATAGGTGCCCACCAGTTTTGCTGGCTGTGAATGTTACTGCCCCAAGTGTCTCTATGGTGAGCAATAGCGGCGCGATGGGCACCTGTGTGGCTGCTGCAAAAGGGTACCACTCGCAAAGGGAAGTGATCATAGTAGCAGCTGTGGGTTTTTACTCCACATTCGCGCAATACTTGAAAAAACAGCTGGCGGGCTTTAGGGTCTGTTCTAAAGCGAGTTTGTGCTGCGCCAGTGGCCTGCAAAAACTGTTCAGTGTTTAAATGTCGCTGGGCACTGGTAGGCTCCAGATCAGCTAATTCAATCTTCAGCATAGATATCGTGTAGTCGATTAATTCCAGCATCGAGCTGCGTTGCCGGTAAATTAATAAATGGCCTTCGAACAGTAGTTGGCCACGTTGCCGATCATCTATAGGATGATCCAAGGTGATAATTTTCAAAATGCTTTCCAGATGTCATGCAAAAGATTGAAAGGTCAAACTAAAGAGCTAGACTACAGTGTTCACTTCTAAAGAATAGAAGGCAGCAGTATAGCAATTACAGACATAGCGTTAAGGCACAGAATTAAGTATTTCGACAGGCACAGCGGATACTGAGACGCACAGACAAGCTGCAGTCTTATTAGAGGTGTCGCTGTAAAAATATTTGTTTGAGCGCCGCAACTCTCTTACGGTTAACCCCTAAATCACTTTTACCTACGCGTGAGGCGGAGCGAAAATGGACCAGCTGTTGACCGGGGTCTAGCCTGGCTTCAAAGTCATCGACAAAGCGAAATACCATGGAGGTAAACGTGGCGGCGATGTAATTATCATTGTGTATTGAAATCTCGCCACCGAGCTCGGTAATGATCAGTGCAATCGCTGCCATGGCAGCTTCACTGGAGTGGCCTGAGATATCCAGGGCAGAGATATAATGCTCTGCATCGTTGGAATTTGCAGTGTCGGAGTAGACACAGTTAGGTTGATCAGGGCAGGGCTGTAACTTGCCTCCAGCCAATCCCAAAGCATTCCCGGCGCTAGAGCTGTAGCCAAGCCACATAAAGGTAGCAAAGATTAGCATACTGATAACCGCGACAGAGATTAATGCTTTTTTCATGTTAAATCCTTTTAAGTCTGGTAGTGGCTGCTGTGGTAAAAAAATTAAATTAATGGGAATAAAATCATGCATTGCTGCGTAGTCTATATTACAAACTCACATTATAGAAAGGAAATGAATATGCACTCCATTACAGCGATGTTACTAACCGTTATTCTGTCGGGCTCAGCTGCGGCAGTGGCGGGTACATCTGCCGCTCATTTACACGTGGGACACGTTAGCAGTAGCTGGGGCGATACACCCAACAAAATGGGTCTGTTAGCCACCGCTAGTAAAGAGGCGGATATAGCTAAACTCCACGCCGCACTGGCTTTAAAGCAGAAAGAAAATTTGCAGTGGATGAAGACTCATACCACTCATGTAAAACATGCTCTGGATGGCCAGGGGAAAGGGCCAGGTTTAGGTTACGGTGTTATAAAAGCCAGCGCCGGTGTGGCTATGCATATAGAGCTTGCAGCAGCATCTAAGGATGCCAGTAAGAATATCAAACTGCACAGTGTCCATATAGCCACTAGCGCTAAAAACAGCATCGTTGTAGCGCAGCAAATGCTGGCGTTAACGACTAAAATTGCCGTGGCAAACTCTGCTAAAGCAGCTGCTAAAATGCTGGTTGAATTAAATCGATTGGCCAAAGTATTATCTTCAGGGCAAGATGCAAATAATGATGGCTCTATCACTTGGGTTAAAGGGGAGGGCGGGCTCAATCACTCAAGCAAGCACTTAGCTTTTTTACGTAAAGGTGAAAATATCTAAATGACCCATTGGCAAGCTATCAGTGCACAGATACCAGCGTTGCGCCGCTAAGCCAGATCACTGTTGCAGGACAGAGATCTGGCAGACGATCTGCTGCAAAGTATCTTACAGATAGAGTAACTAACTAGCAGCAGATAACCGAGTGATCGATAGGCAATAATTACTGTAGTTGTCCAACACTTTGTATATGCCAATTGCCTAATTTGGGAGTCAGGGTTTGATTAGAATAGCAGCAACAACTGAGGAGTATGAAAATTGCATGCATTAAAGAGAATCGTTTTCAGTGTGTTTTGTTTTTTAGCCGCCATAGCCTGTTATAGCTTTGGTATCCCCATTGGCGGCATTGTCTTTTTCCTATTGGGTATTGTGTTTGAAGCACTGTTTTGGTTTGGCGTATTGGGTCGCAGAAAGGCTTAGTTGCCCGAGGTTAATGCCCGGGTCGGTTATGCAACTAACCCACTGCAAGTGACTGACAAAACCGCTGAATTCCAACTTCCAACTTCCAACTTCCAACTTCCAACTTCCAACTTCCAACTTCCAACTTCCAACTTCCAACTTCCAACTTCCTTCTGTGCATTACTGCGCAAACCCTTGCGGCATCATTTTTTGATGACCATTGACTGATAACTTGTTAATAATCTCTGCTTTTTTAGGATACAGGGCAATTAATTCGTCAGCGGTACCCGCCTCAAAGCAGGTGCCGGTAAACCCTGGAGCCATAGTGCAGCCAAACAGGGCATAGCGCCCTCCTTGGTTGAGACAGCCCGCTTGCCAAACCCCGGCAGGCACTACAAATTGAACTTTCTCGCCCGCGAGAAGATTAGGGCCCATCGTTATCTCAGTACTGCGTCCACCTGGGAACAGTAAGAAGAGGGTAAAAGCATCACCGCCGTACACATGCCAGACTTCATCATAATCCAGCTTGTGAAAACAGGATAAACTTTGTGGCTGGTTTGCATACAGACCAATCATCGCAGTGCCTGCAGGTCCATCATGGATAGAAGCCAGCTCTGCCCGCCAGGTACTTTTAAACAGAGTGCCTTCAACCGGAAGTCGATCAAAGCGGTAATGACGCAACATTGCCGCTGTATCCCCATGCACATTCTGGCCATTAAAGCGTTCCACCTCGATGACATCGATAATTGCATCGACATCTAGTGGCCCATATAAATGCGGGAACATCTGGGAGGCAAAAAACTCAGTGTACATTTGTTCTGGCAGACCTGGGGCAGCAGGCTCATAGCGTAACTCAGAGCGCAGTAAACTGACATCGACCACCAACAGTTTTAAGTCAGTTTCTAAAGGGTAAAAAGTAGCGACAACATTTTTAACTTGGTGGGCGCTGCAAAAATGCATGAAGCCTTCATTCGCCAAACTAGGGGAAGTGTAAGTGGAGTCTGAGAGAACAGCAGCAACTTGCTCGCCGGTGACAATGTGGAAAATACAAGTATCAGATGGGTTAGACATGGTGCCTCTTTGCTGGATCTGGAAGCGGCGAGATTGTATAGCATTGTCAGCGGGAAAGTTATGTATATTTGGGATATTTTTAGGGCATTAACAGACAAATAGGTATTTATGTTATCTAGCTCTGAAAATATTCCACATACTGTGGATTAAAGTCCGAGTATTGCCCTGCATAGTGTCAACAAAACACATATTATGCTTATTTATTGTGTTACCTGTGGTTTTATCAGACTTTGCTGAATAAGTAGTTTTTGGGCAGTGGCTGGTTGTTATCAGTGAGTGAAGCCGAAGAGCTGGTTCAACATACCCTCAGCGATGCACTGTTAACGACACATTGAGAAAGTCATCAGGCGCAGTGAGTGTTCCCCTTAGGGTCAAATACACTATAATCGTGAATTTAATGGCTGGGCCAGTGCAATATATGCAGTACTTTTTAAATTATCGATACCTTCCATGTTAACAACAGCGCCAAAAGCGCCCAGTTTTGTCGATGTGCGCAGGCGCTTTGATTTTCGCAGTATCTCTATTGGTCGCTGGGTGACACCGGCTGAACGTGATAGATCGGCCGCTAAGTTCTATCGCGCGCTGGTGGATTTAATGAGCGCACTGCAGTGCCCTGAGTTGGTTATTTCCCTGCGCGGTAGTTTGTCGTTTCAGTACGGCATCGGCGGCAGGGTGGGAGTGGCGGCGCATTACGAACCGGGCAGACGCTGCTTTGCGCTGGCGAAGAACGCCGGTCCCGGCAGTATTGCCCACGAGTGGTTTCACGCCTTCGATCACTACTTAGCGGATAAGGTTTACAGCGATTGCCCCTCGGGAATGTTTGCCTCTAAAGCCTGGCTCAGTGAGGCAACGCCGGTAGCACATCTATTAAACGACAAGCTGTATCGCTGCTTTAGTGCCATCATGTTAGCCCCAGATGGTGAGCAACCCAGCGCGATGTTTAAAGCCAGTGCGCAGGTAGATCGCAAGTTACAGGCTAGCTATTACAGTAAACCAGAGGAACTCTGTGCCAGGGCTTTTGAAGCCTTTGTCGCTGATAGCAAGGTTAACAATGGCTTTTTAGTGGGTAATACCCATAGCTGTGAAGAGGCAAAATTGGGTCTGTACCCTCAGGGGGAGCAGCGAGAACAGATCTGTCAGGCCTTCGCCGAATACTTTAGTTTACTCGGGAAGGCGCTAAAGAATAAGCAGTAAAGTGCCCTTTGAATTTGCATAGCATTTAAAACGGCTGCTTAAGTTAATGTCTCAGTGACATGCTCTGCAAAGCCGCTGCCAGCAGATGTGTAGAAATTGTAGGTGCTATCGACCCCCAGCTCTTCTAATTCTTTTTGCTGATCGGGATAGAAGGCAATCGCTGAAACTGTGCCATCAAATCCTGACGCTTGTAATTGCTCCAGAGCGAGCAGGTTTTGCACATGCTTAGACATCGCCAGCATGACCACTTGAACCTTTGAATGATTGATACTCTGCCAAAAATCCGGGTCAGTGGCATCGGCTAAAATAACGCTGCGTCCGTGCTTCTGATGTCGATGAATAGAATCCTGGCTGATATCAACGCCGGTCACTGCTTTGGGGTAGTGCTGGCAGAGTGTATCGTATGCGCCAGTGCCGATGCGACCCATGCCAAAGATCAATACTTCTGCACTGCCTAACTCTACCGGGCGCTCTATGAACAAACGCTGTTTTGATTCAAGTTTGTGTAGCCAGCTTTCGTATCTTGCGTAAAAAAAGTTGGCATGAGTATTCAGGGGCGTGGCAATAATGAAACTCAGAGATACCGCTATACCGACTACCGCTAACCACTGGTTTGAAATCCATTGATTACTGGCGGCTAAGGCGCAGACGATCAAGCCGAATTCGCTGTAGTTGGCCAATGTAAAAGCGTTCAACAGCGAAGTGCGCGCCCGCAATTTGAATACGTTAGTTAACAGGTAATAGAGCAGTACTTTTATAGGTAATATAGCCACTAAGATAATGGCAGCTACCACAACCTCAGTTGAGAGACTGGCATTTAAGCCTATGCTCAAGAAAAAGCCTACCAGCATCAAATCTTTAAAGCTCAGCAGTGATTTTGCCAGCTCGGCAGATTTTTTATGTGGCGCAAATAACATGCCGACAACCAAAGCGCCTAAATCGCCCTTTAAACCGGCGAATTCAAAAAGCTGATAACCAATTAACAGCGAAAAGAAAAAGCCAAACAGCGGTAATAATTCACCGTGTTTTGATCTGTCGAGGATCTGGTACATTACAGGTCGTAACAGTGGCAGCAGAATTAATAGCCCCAGCGACCAATAATTGGGTATTTGTCCGGTGCTGATTGCTAAGAACAGTACCGCAAATAGGTCTTGCATCACCAGTATCGCAATTGATAGCTTGCCGTGAAAACTGGCCATCTCTCCGCGCTGTTCAAGTACCTTTACGGCAAATACAGTGCTGGAAAAGCTAAAGGCAAAACCAATCAGTAACGCTGTTTCTAAATTTAAGTCGACAAACAGTGGCAGCGAGAAGCGCGCTAATAGCATCACCAGTGCACTGAATATACAGCTTGATAGCACTAAGTGTATCGATGAGGGAGCCCAGACATAAAACTTAGCCAATGTTTTTACTTGTAACTTTAGTCCTATGGAAAATAGCAGTAAAGTCACCCCGAGTGAGGCAGTACTGTGCAACAGCTCAGTTGATCGATAGCCTAAACTGTGCAGTATAAACCCCGCTGCTAAAAAGCCAATTAAAGGAGGCAGGCGACACTGAAAAACAATAAAGCCGCAGACAAATGCACTACAAAAAAAGACTATCTCCAACATAATGAATGTAAATCTCAAAATTTTAAGGGGGGAAGACAATTAACTCGGCTGTGTTAGAGCATGTAATTGGCTGTTCAGAGTAGCATTTTACAGCTGTCTTTAAGACTGTTTAATGACATAAATCAAAACTTTACCGAGTATTATCGTTGTATATATGTCCTTGCTTAACTAACTTTAGTCAATTTTTTGAGTTATCTAAAGACTGACATAAGGTTCAGATAATCCTCAATGCAAAAGCCCCGCTGATTTTATTCAATAGTGCTTACTGCCAGCGAATGTTGTTAAAATCTTTAACAGACGAAAACACTAAAAATTTCTTATCTTCAATGTCATATTCTAATGGGCTTACTTCTTCGGGTAATGTGAATTGTGGGAGAAAGTCATATTGCTGGTTTATCGCCAGGCCGACCCATGAGTTTCTTCCGCTATTTTTTGCAGCATACATTGCATAATCTGCTAATTTTAGTTTGGCTTGCCAATCCACTTTGGTTTTTTTGTTATAAGTTGAATAAAATCCAATTGAGCAAGTGACACTGAAGCGGCTTTCTACAGGGCCAAAATTATAGCTCTCTACCGCTGTTCTTATTCTCTCTGCCATTGTGCAGCTCTGTGATTGATTTGTGCCTTCACTAATCACCACAAATTCTTCGCCTCCAGTCCTGAAAACGACATCGCTGGATCGGCAGACGTCCAGTAGTAGTGCAGATAGTTGTTGTAATACTAGGTCACCCACCTGATGGCCTCTGCTGTCATTGATCTTTTTAAAATGATCGAGATCTATCATAAGAAATGACCAGTGTTTGGGAATGCACCAGGTTTTATCTTTAGAGAGTAAAGAATCCATGTAGCGGCGGTTTCGCAACTGGGTGAGGGGGTCTGTATAACTGGCATCCATATAGTCATTTTTTTCTTGTTCTAACAACCCCCTGTTTATATTTAATTCTTTTGCCATATTAACCATAGAGACAGACAACTGGCCCAATTCGTCTTTGCTCTGCACTAGTTTACTGGGTAGTGCATTTTGATCTTTACCAAATTGATAAGCTTGACGCTGTAACTCTAGAATGGGGGTGATTAGCAAGTGTTTGAGTATATAAAAAAACAGTAGTGAACAAACAAAACCTATCACTAAAATAATATAAAGCGCATATTTTATAGTGCGAATCGCCTGCTGATAAAATGGCCGCTGTTGCTCAATACTGACTGAAATGAATTTTCCGCTATTGTCGTCAAGCCCTAATTGACCGTGGATGATTTTCTTATGATGAGTGATCAGGTGGACCTCCTCTCCATGGCTGTGCTTGTCAAATGACAGTTTGAGTGGGAATTCCAGGTCTTTGGAAAATTTATTGACAACTTCAGAGGTCATCAGCTTGCCAAAAAATAAATAGCCACGGCTGTCTCCCCCTCCCTGGCTATTAAGCACCGGGGACCCAGCTACGAGTAAAGGACCTAGCTGGCTATACATTAGTCCCTGCTGTTTTTTTTGCATCAAAGCAATCATGGGATGTTCAATGTTCCAGTGGCGGTCTCGCCACAGTGGGTCGCTGGTCAGGTTGTTAACTTTGTCTGAAAATTGCTTCCAGATGACAGTGCCATTGGCCCGCAGAATAAATATAAAGTCGATTTTCAGCTCGAACAGCGATTTATCGATTAAGTTAGATATTTCGTAGTTTGTATTTAAATTTACAACGTAGTTGTAAGTGTCGTCCCACTCTCCCCAATCTGATGCCAAAATAGACAGCAACTCCAGTTCTTGATTGATGCGGTTCTCGACCCTCGATAAATCTTTTATTCCCTGTTCGGTTTCAATTGTCTTTAATTGGGGAATGGCATAAAAATAGGCGGCGAGAAAAGCGCCCAAGATCAATATACAGACAAATATAAATTGTACAGAGATTAACTTGGTGCTTAATTTCATAACGGGTAATCGCCTGAGTTATAAACAGGTATGTTTTCTAACTAACAGTATAGACGAGAAATTTTTTCACGAATTGAGCAGACCGAAGATAGCTATGAGTCGATAGACGTGAGTCAAGGTCATGCCAGGAGTTACCTATGTCATTGTTATCCAACGGTCAAGGTTAGCTGAAGTGCTATTGCCAGAGCTTATAGAGAAGATAGAAGATTTAATCGCCTGATCCTTAATGGCCAATAGCCCAGGTCTGTATAATTAGCGCCAATGGAGATCACCAATAGTAATGCCAGTTTACTTAAGCTGGAATGTGTGAACTTGCAACTTAGCTATGCCAATTAATTATGCAGCATCATGAAGTGCTCTGACCTAGTCCTGTGTCTAAATGTAGGGGTCGAATAAATTAGATTTCAGTTATACCGTTATCATGACTACAAGCTAATGAATTTTAAGCGCGAAACCTTTGTCATTGGTAGTGGATTCTCGGGCAGAGCACAATGTGTGCACAGATAGTCTTTGCAGCGGTTACATAGCGCTCTTTATTGATATATAACAAGTTATTCAGTTTCTGTTTATGTTAACTTCTCCAGCAAGTTATCAATAAAAATAGCTCGATAAAACAGGACTTCCCCACAGATGAAAGAAAACTACCCGATTAGCGGTAAAGAAATTGAGATTTCGCCACAGCATAATATCCTATCAACAACCCATCCTGACGGTAAAATTAAATACGTTAACCAACATTTCATGCACGTAAGTGGTTTCAGTAAAGATCAGTTGATAGACCAAGATCACAATATTGTACGCCATCCGGACATGCCTGCAGCCGCATTTGAAGGTCTATGGGATACTGTTAATAATCACGACTCATGGCTAGGGCTAGTTAAAAACCGCTGTGAAAATGGTGATCATTATTACGTCTCAGCTTTTGTAACACCTATCATCAAAGCGGGTAAAGTCTTTGAAGTTCAGTCAGTGCGAACTAAGGTACCACAAGAAGCTATAGACAGGGCCGAGCAAGTCTATCCCTTGTTAAACCAGGGTAAAGTACCTACCAGTATCAAAGATTCCTCTTTTACTCTTACTAACAAAATTGTTATTTTACAATTGGTTACTTTTGCATGCACACTTGTCGCTATTGTTTTCGGGTCGACACAAAGCGCCGTTATAGCAGTGTCAGCTATAGCTATGCTGGCTGTTACTTTGACAGTGTTAATACTTAAACCTTTTAGAGCCCTGGTCAAAAAGTGCCAAAAGATCAGAACGGATAATGTGGCGAGGTATCTATATACCGGAGGCAGCAACGATCTGGCGCAAATAGATTTTGCTTTGACTTACCAGTCAGCTGAAGCCTCTTCATTGATTGGTCGTATGTCCGATAGCGCTAGACAATTACAGGCAGATACCCAGAGCCTCTATGAGGTTATCAGATCCAATGACGTCACGGCGGATCGGCAATTCTCTATGACAGATCAAGCGGCGACAGCTATCGAAGAGATGTCAGCCTCAGTGCAAGAAGTAGCGCAAAACGCCAGCATTGCAGCGACTGCTGCTAATGATGGTTTGGTCGCCATTAAGGCCAATCAGGGGAAGCTCAATCAGAGTAGGGATTCGATATTAACGCTTTGCGAAGACGTTAGTAGCGCAGCGACTTTGATTGAGAATTTAAGAAAAAACAGCAATGACATAGCCTTGGTATTGGATGTAATTCGCGGTATCTCTGAACAGACAAATCTACTGGCATTGAATGCCGCGATTGAAGCCGCCAGGGCAGGCGAAGCCGGGCGGGGATTCTCAGTAGTGGCAGATGAAGTTAGGTCGCTGGCCACAGGTACACAAACATCTACAGAAGAAATTCAAAGGATGATTGAAGCCCTGAAAACAGGGACTGAAAATGTAGTAGACAGTATGGCTTCGAGTCAAAAAAATGCTCTGGTTTGTGCAGCACAAAGCGAGCATATGGTGGAGCAGTTGGATGAGGTGAATTCCTCGGTCGGCGACATCACCGATATGGCCGCCAGAATAGCCGCTGCAGTTGAACAACAATCTGCGGTTGCCACTGAAATTAGTGGCAATTTGTTAGCCATTCGCCAATTGGCACAGAGCACGCGTGATTCCACAGTGGCGGCAGATGCCTGTGACTCAGTGAGTTTAATGGCAAATGATATGGATGAATTGGCGACTCAATTCTGGAGCAAAAGAATGTTAGGCTGAATTGGCATGTGCCGCGTTTCGTGAGGTATGAGTCGGCTCTGGCAGAGTAGAGAATAATCTGACCAGTATATCCCTTATACTGGAAATAGCTGTCTTGACTGCAGTAAGTTGATGCATAAAGTGAATAGCGTATGTACGAGGCACTCAGGGAGCTAAATGTATGTTTAGGCTTAACCACCGCCTACTTGCTTATCGTTGACGGAATATAAACTGCAGGGCTGGGTCATGTTTCTTTGTACTCGGCGTTTCTCGCAACTCTTTAACACTGCGCTGGTGGCACCTTTCTCGCTGTTGTGGTTATAAACATAACTGGATGTCCAATTGCCTTTTTTGTTTACGGCATAGGCCAGTGCTTTGTTATTCTTTAGCTTTTTAAGTTTTAATACGTATTTATCTAAGGGGGTTTGCAGGTTGTTGAGCGATGCGGTGATCGATTTGATTTCAGCATTTGGTTTTTCGTATACGTAGTGATCCCCCACCATATATAGCTTGCACACACCGCTATTGCCTTTGGATTTCCAGCGCGTATTGCACTTTTGTAGCGCCTGATAATTAGCCGCCCCCTGAGAGAGGTAACCCACCTTTTGACTGGCTGTCCAGGCAAAGCGCTTACCTACAGCCACTGCTACGGCTTTGTAATTCTTCTGGCTGTCGAGGTGTTTAGTTAAAAAGCTGCTGAATTTGTCGGTGATGACAATTGAATGAATACTCCCAGCACTTAGCCGTTGCCCATAAAATTCTAAGCGCTTTTTACCGATAATGTCTTTTACCTCTTTAAGATAGCGAGGCATTTTTTGATAATCTCCCCCCGCTAGTCTTCGAAGTACTTTAGCGTTTTGCAAGATCAGTGAGATAGGTTGGCTATTACTCAAACGATAAAACAGGGCGCTCTCTAACTCTTTTTTCTTCCAGGGTTGGGTATTAACAAATGCAAAGCTAAATTGCTCACTATCGGTACGACTCAGTTTAAAAAAACCTCGATTAGCGTCGTTGCAAGTCTTGCATGCAGGGTCAAAGCTAGAGAACAACACCACTAAAGGTTTAGTCTGTTTTTTCCTAATATGTAACATGGCATCATCGGGGGTTAACACAGTGATATTGTGATTGCCTTGAAAGGCCCTGATGTTCAATTCCCCGGCGCTGATAGCGGGTGATAGTGAAAAAAGTGAAGACAGCAGTAAAATAAAAGGTAGTAACCTTGAGTCAGGACTGATTAATTTGCGAAGCATTGAATAATTAATTCTCTGTTAATTTGCGGGCAGTGTAACTTAGGAGAATGCTTAAGTGAAGGCGAGAGAGTCTAGCCTGGCAATTGCATCGGCAAGGTCAACCCCACTTTAGTGCGCTCCATCACCACTGAGGTTTTGTAGTGGCGCACATTGCTGTCATGGTAAAAGAACGTCTCTACGAAGTGCTCAAAATCTTCCATATCGGTGGCCGTCACAATTAATACAAAATCGGTATCGCCCGTGACGTAGTAGCACTGTTGCACACGCGGCTCATTTTTTATTCTGCTTTTAAACTGGGCTAAATGATTGAGATGATCGCGCTCTAGCTCTACCGACAGGATAAAGCTCATAAGTTGTCCCACAGCCTTGGGTGAGACGATGGCCACTTCGGCACTGATCACATGATTGTCGCGCAGCCGTTTGAGTCGGCGCTGGACACTGGCGGTGGATAAGCCTACCTCCTGGCCAATATAGTCTATGGATTTGCGCAAGTCGCTCTGCAGTATCTTAAGAATTTGTAAATCCTGGCTGTCTAACTGCACTGTTTTTCTCCATTAAATTTATTACTGAGTGAATTGATTGTAATCGATCAGATTATATAAATATATGATACAGAAGTGTCTAAATTTTGTTATCTCTGATCTAAGTGGCTTAATAATTTTTGCTATAGTTTCGCTAACGATAATTAGCGATAGGAATACATGATGAGCAATAACAAGCGTCCAGCAGCAGCGACACTGAGTATCTGGGGTGGCGAGACTGAGCATGAACTATATGAGCGCTCGACTCAAGTACCCGTAGTACACAGTGTTTCTTTTGCCTATAAAGATATCGACACTTGGCAGAATGTGGCTTTGGAGAAAGAGCCTGGGCATATTTATTCACGTAATACAAACCCGACCGTGCGTGCCTTTGAAGACAAAGTAAAAGTATTGGAGGGTGCCGATGCGGCGACCAGTTTCTCCTCCGGTATGGCGGCTATTAGCAACTGCTTCGGGGCATTGCTTAGCCCGGGTGATCGAATTATCTCAATCAAAGACAGCTACGGCGGTACCAATAAGCTATTTACTGAGTTTTTGCCACCACTGGGGATAGAAGTCTCTCTTTGTGATACCACAGACCACACTGAGCTCGAAGCAAAAATAGCCGGTGGTTGCAAGATGTTGTACTTAGAGACCCCGACTAATCCGACGGTGAAAATAGTTGATATTCAACGTCTTGCCAAGGCGGCTAAAGCGGTGGGTGCGCTAGTGGTAGTCGATAATACTTTTGCCACTCCGATTAACTGCAACCCGCTGGCATTAGGTGCGGATATAGTGATTCACAGTGCTTCTAAATACCTCGGTGGCCATGCAGATGCCTTAGGTGGAGTCGCATGTGGTAGCGCTGCACTGATCAAAAAACTCTATCACTATCGTGAGATCAATGGCGCATCGCTGGCGCCTATGGATGCATACTCTTTGCTGCGGGGTATGAAAACCTTGAGTTTGAGAGTTGAGAGACAAAACCAGAGCGCGATGACGATTGCCAACTGGCTGACCCAGCACCCAGCAGTTGAGCAAGTTAACTACCCGGGCTTAGAGAGTCACTTACATCACGATATCGCCAAGCGGCAGATGCGTGGTTTTGGCGGTATGTTGAGCTTCAGTGTTAAGGGCGGCCTGGAGGCAATTAAAGTCTTTTTGCCAAAGTTGCAATACGCACACATGGCGGCCAACTTAGGCTGTGTTGAAACAGTCGTAGGACCTCCGGTGGTCACTAGTCATGTAGAGTGCACAGCAGCTGAGCGCGCTGCAGCTGGAATTCCAGAGGGGTTAGTACGCTACTCCACCGGGATAGAAGACGTCGAAGATCTGCTGGCTGATTTAGAGCAGGCGCTGGCGTATATTAAATAAGTAGTAAGTAGTAAGTAGTAAGTAGTGAGACGGCAGTGTTGTGGTTTTCTGGTGCTGTCGTCTCTCTTCAATGATTTAAATAATGAACGAGTCTACTGGTTAAATTCATCCATAGTAGCGGCCATTTTTCTGACACTCTGACAGAACGCTTGCAGGGAGGGGTGTTCTCGACTGCCTACGGGAAAAGCCAGTGCGTAGCTGTAGTTGATTGCCGGCAAAAACTCCCGGGTGATAATGTCATTGTTGCTCCATACTCTGGCAGCAAAAGGCTCCACGACTCCCACTGCTATTCCCGCGGCGATCATTGCATAACCTGTGTGCGAAGTATCAATCATAATATCTTGGTTTATCTGATCTTTAACGCACGCTAAGCTATCACTGATTTTTTCCCAGTAACTGGATTTCTCATCCACCACAGTCAGTACCGACTCGCCAATTAAATCTTCAGCTCTGATACTCGCCTTAGTAGCCAACGGATGGTCTTTACGGGCGACAAAGACATAGCGAGCCATACCGATACTCTCAGTTTTGATACCGATAAATTGTGGTAACTCCAGGCCAAGTGCCAAATCCACTGCCCCACATTGTAGTTTAGTAATAGATTGGGAGACGTTATCAGTGAGCAAGGTAAAGCGCTCATTGGGATAGTATTTTTTATGTTCTCGAATGGCCATCGGCAACAGAGTTGACCCTATGGAAGGGGTACATGAAATTCGCAGCTGAGTGGGTACTTTTTGGCGGATTTGCTCTGCCACTGATTGTAATTTTTCAAAGCCGAGAAAACTCTCTTCTACCGCGGCAAAAAAATCTGCAGCATCTGATGTCGGTTGTAATCTTCCCTTGCGACGATGAAATAATCGAAAGTTCAGAGAATCTTCTAAATCATTAATCAATCGACTAATCGCCGGTTGCGAGATATGCAGTTCAGTCGCAGCAGCAGCCGTTGTGCCCAATAATATTACCGCTCTAAATGCTTCTATTTGCCGAAATTTCATCTCTAGTACCTTTGCCTAAACTTAATAACATTAATGCATAGAGTCTAATTTAATATGATTGGATGCTATCATCTATTTGCTGCATGATGAATCTAAATTAAATATTTATTTGAATGGAGCAAAAGAGTGAGACAGTTATTTTCCGACGATTATTTTAGCGCACGTACCCGACTTTTGGATGCCTGCCAAAAAGCTAATTTAACTGTGCAAACTCTATTGCACCCAAGTGTTGTCGATCAGCGCGGGGAAGTGGCAATTGATGTTGTCAGAATAGGCAGTGACACAGCCAACAAGGTTATTTTTATCTCCTCTGGCGTACATGGAACAGAGGGAACAGTTGGCTCTGCAGTACAGCTGGGGCTAATCGAGCAATTAGACCAGTTAAGAGTTGAACAAGATGTTGCCTATGTGATTATTCACGCGGTCAACCCGGTGGGTTACATCAACTTAACCCGCTGTAATGAAGACAATATTGATCTGAACCGAAACTTCAAAGACTTCTCTGCGCCGTTGATGGCCAACCCCGACTACGACGGACTTCGAAATGCCCTGTGCAGCAACTATTTAGATTGCGATAAACGTGCAGCGGATGATCAAAAAATCCAGCAATACATTGACGATCACGGAATGGCTGCACTGACCGAAAAAGTACTCAAAGGACAGCACAATGATCCCCAGGGGATTTTTTATGGGGGTACCAGTCCCAGCTGGAGCCGTTTAATGATTGAACAGATAGTACATCAGCATGCAGAACACGCTGAGCATGTCGCCATTATAGATGTACATACGGGTATAGGACCGCGCGGGGTAGGGTTGATCATGCGCGATAAAGTGCGCGATATACAGCAGGGTGATATGGCACCGTTGGCCGGTGTTATGTGCACTGTTTTAGATCAGCTAGATGCAAATAAAACAAAAATCAAAATCATTTTAGAGTTCGGTACTTTGGCCTTCGATCAAGTGCTGCGCTCACTGCGAGATGACAATTGGCTATCTCGTCACCCCGATGCCTCTCTGGCACAGCGAAATACTATTAAACACCGTTTAAAACATGCTCTAAGAGTTGATGAGGACGACTGGTATGCAGCGATTTGGACACAGAGTTGGCAATTGCTGATCGATGTGGAAGCTGAGATGGGAACTTAAAGAGCGTGGCAGGCTATCAACATGCTAGACAAAAATCCCCAGTTTAGAGTTACAAACTGACTAAGACTAAAAAACAACAGTTTAAAGTTACAAACTGATTATAAATTTACAATAAAAATAGAGGAATCTATGATGAACCTGAAATCCCTTGGTAATTTAACCTTAAAAGGTGCAGCTATCGGTGCAGCGCTTTTGTTGGCAACTCAGATCCAGGCGGCAAATACTTTGCGCTGGTCATCGGCAGGTGATGCACTGACCATGGACCCCCATGCGCAGAATGAAACGCCGACGATCAACATGAATCGACAAGTATACGATACCTTAATTCAACGCGATCAGAATTTAAAAATGGAGCCGGGTTTAGCCCTTAGCTGGAAGCCGTTAAGCGCAACGCAGTGGCAGTTTGATTTGCGCCGTGGAGTAACTTTTCACGATGGTTCTGCCTTTAGTGCAGAAGATGTGAAGTTCTCGATCGAGAGAGCTCAGGCAAATACCTCTGATTTCAAAGCTTATGTAAATACTATTGAGAGTGTTGAAATAATTGATGACTACACCATCGTGATTAATACCAAAACTCCTGATCCTATTTTACCTAGTTATTTAACCTTTGTATTTATAATGGATCAAACCTGGTCCCTTACCCATAAGGTCAGCAGTCCACAAGATTATAACTCCAGCGAAGAGACCTATGCTGTTCGACATGCAAATGGCACAGGCGCCTATACCTTGGCAGAGCGCGAGCCAGATCTTAAAACAGTATTACAGAAAAACCCGAACTACTGGGGACCTGCTGCGCAGATTGAGACAATCATCCATACGCCTATTGCATCGGCACCTACCAGAGTCGCCGCCCTATTATCCAACGAGTTAGACTTTGTGCTGGATCCGCCGATTCAAGACCTAAAGCGCCTCGATGGTGAAGCGAGCATCGACGTTATTTCTGTGCCGCAAATTCGCACTATCTTTTTAGGCATGGATCAAGGCGCTAAAACACTGCGTTCAAACTCTGAGCTAGGTAAAAATCCACTGGCCGATAAACGTGTGCGCAAAGCGATGTATATGGCCATTGATGTTAAGGCGATTCAACAAAAAATCATGCGTGGTTTAGCAGAGCCTGCCGGCATCATAACTGCCCCGGGAGTTAATGGTTACAACAAAGCACTAGATACGCGGCTGCCTTTCGATCGCAAGCAAGCTAAAGAGTTGTTAGCACAAGCGGGATATCCTGAAGGTTTTAAGATACGTCTGGATTGTCCAAATAACAGATACATTAATGATGAAGCTATTTGTCAGGCAGTTGTCTCTATGCTGTCGAAAATAGACATTAACGTTTCCTTGAATGCACAGCCAAAATCTATCTTCTTCAAAGCTATAAGTAATAACGAATCTGATTTCTACCTACTGGGATGGGGTGTTGCCACCTTAGATTCTGAGTATGTGTTCCGTTACTTACTGAATACCCGCAGTGAAAAGATTGGTACTTGGAATCGCGCCAATTTCTCAAATGCAGAAGTTGATCAGTTAATCGCGAAGATTCAACAGGAAGTTGATTTGACAAAACGCGATCAGATGATTGAGCGTGTGTGGCAAATTACCAAAGAGGACATTACCTACTTGCCATTGCATCATCAAGTGATCAGCTGGGCGATGTCATCTAAGCTTTCACTGCCAATCGTTGCCTCTAATGAGCCACTGTTCAGATTGGCTGCATTTAAAAAATAGCTATTGATCGGTGTGCTCTTGAAGAGCAAGTGTTTAAATTTTGAAGGCCTAGGCTAAGGGAACATGCGATTAAGTCCCGGTTTCTTCTGAGGAGCTATAAAGCGCTTGCAGGGGAACCGGACTTTATTTTGTTCCTGTATTTATTATTGTGGGGGCTATAGGTTTAGCTATGTACAAATTTTTATTACAGCGGTTAGTGCAAGGGATATTAGTGATGTTAGTCGTCGCTTTTGTCGCCTTTGCTATATTCCATTTTCTCGGTGACCCGGTTAACAACATGGTGGGCGAGAGCGCCACGGATGCCGATCGCGAAATGGTTCGATTACAATTGGGCTTAGACGAGCCGATTGTGGTGCAATACTTCAAGTTTGTTGGCAATATTTTGCAGGGAGACTTTGGGATTTCCTATCGTACTCGCACTTCTGTCATCGAGCAGATGGCGGCACGTTTGCCGGCGACGTTAGAGTTGAGCTTAGTGTCCGCTTTTTTCTCCATTGTATTTGGTATCCCAATGGGGATTTACTGTGCGCTACAGCCGAAAAGTTGGCTGACACGTAATTTCTTAGTCGGCTCTTTGGTGGGGATATCTATCCCGACTTTTCTCAGTGGTCTGCTGTTGATTTATCTTTTCTCCGTCACTTTAGGCTGGTTACCTTCTCAGGGGCGAGGTGGCTTAGTAAGCTTTGGTTGGTGGGATACTAGCCTGCTAACAGTAAAAGGCTGGAGTTATATCATTATGCCAGCGCTGACCTTGTGCATTTACCAGTTAACCTTGATTACCCGTATGGTGCGCGCTGAAATGCTGGAAGTTATCCGTACTGACTACATTAAATTTGCCCGCGCCCGGGGGCTTTCAAAATACATAGTGCAGTACAGACATGCACTGAAAAACTCATTGGTACCTGTAGTAACTATCATTGGCCTGCAGTTGGGTACTGTAGTGGCCTTTTCGATCATCACAGAGACAGTCTTTAATTGGCCGGGGTTGGGGCAAATGTTCATCCAATCGATAGAGTTTGTCGATATTCCTGTTATGTCGGCGTATTTGATTTTTGTCGGTGCATTTTTCGTGATACTAAACTTGATTGTAGACTTGATCTACGCGTTAGTTGATCCAAGATTGAGGGCTGCATAATGGAGCATAATAACCCTCACATCCAAGCTGAACAATCAATGCAGCACGCAGCGAATATGACATTAATCAAAAAAATAGCTGATAGTGATATTTTCTATTCGTTTTGTCGCTCGCCACTCATTGTATTTGCCGCAGGACTTTGCCTGACTTTAATCTTTAGTGCGCTATTCGCCCCTTGGCTGGCACCGTATGATCCCTTTGATCAAGCTTCTCTGAGTTTGTGGGCTGCAAATTTACCGCCGTTGAGTACCGATGAAGATGGTTTCTTTTACTTGATGGGGACGGACAATCAAGGCCGGGATATTTTGTCTGCCATTATGTATGGCATGCGTACTTCGCTGATCGTTGGATTGGCAGCCGTTGCCTTAGCGTTAGTGTTGGGCACTTCTCTGGGGTTGATTGCCGCCTTCTTTGGAGGTTGGGTCGATAGCTTGCTGATGCGCATCGCCGATATCCAATTGAGTTTTCCCGCCATCTTAGTGGCGCTGTTAATTGATGGTGTGGCTAAAGCGGTGTTAGGTAGCTCGCAGATGGAGTCTCTGGCAATTTATGTGCTGATACTCGCCATTGGCTTATCTGAATGGGTGCAATTTGCCCGGGCAGTGCGCGCTGCAGCTCTGGTTGAACAGCGTAAAGAGTATGTGCAGGCCGCGCGCATTATGGGCGTTCCAGTGCCATTGATTATGCTGCGACATATATTACCTAATGTTATTAGTCCTATATTAGTTATTGCCACTATTAGTATTGCCGTTGCCATTATTACCGAGGCAACCTTGTCATTTTTGGGGGTGGGTATTCCGCAAACAGAGCCTTCGTTGGGCACTTTAATAAGAGTAGGGGGAAATTATTTAATGTCCGGAGAGTGGTGGATAACACTGTTTCCAGGTCTGACCTTAGTGCTATTAGTTTTGTCATTTAACCTGCTCGGTGACTGGCTGCGCGATGCCTTAAACCCAAGATTGAAATAGGACTGAATATGTCATTGATAGAAATAAAAAATTTAAGTGTCTCCTATCCATCAAGGCGCGGCGTATTTAAAGCATTACAGAGTGTCTCTCTAACGGTAGAAGCCGGTGAAATTCACGGTTTAGTCGGGGAATCCGGTGCGGGCAAGTCAACCATAGGGTCCGCCATTATGGGATTACTGGAGCACCCTGGTGTAATCAGCGCTGGAGAAATTAACTTCTGTGGACAGAGCATAGGCGCGTTATCTGATAATGGACTGCAGCAATTGCGTGGCAGCTCCATTGGCATGATTTTTCAAGACCCACTCACCTCACTTAATCCTTTGATGAGTGTGGGTGAGCAGCTAATCGAAACTATCTGTTATCACCTTAAGCTAAGTAAAAGTGCCGCTAAAAATCGCGCGTTAGAACTGCTTAAAGAAGTTGATATCCCAGAGCCCGAAGTGCGTATCAATCAATACCCGCATCAGTTCTCCGGCGGCATGCGTCAGCGCGTGGTGATTGCCTTAGCGCTGTGCAGTGAACCAAAATTACTGATTGCAGATGAGCCAACCACCGCACTGGATGTCTCAGTACAGGCACAGATATTAGATCTGATTAAACGCTTAGTGAAAAAGCACCAGCTCGGAGTGATCTTAGTAACCCACGATATGGGAGTAATTGCGCAAACCACCGATAAAGTAACCGTACTGTTTCGTGGCAAAGTGGTTGAATGCGGGGCAACTAAGCAGCTGTTGGCAGCACCTCAACACCGCTATACCAAAAGTTTGCTCAGTGCGGTGCCGCGCTCTGACAAAAAAATGTCGCGCTTTTCCCAGGTGTCCTGGATTGAGGGGAGCAAGCCTTTAGACAACAGCAATTTCGCTAAGGACTGGCAAGGCGAAAATAACTTACAGTTCCCCACTGATGAGCCTATGTTAGAAGTGAAAAACTTATCGCTATCATTCAAGGCAAAATCTAGCATTTTCAGTAAGGCTGCGGCGCCGACTAAAGCAGTAGACGATGTCAGTTTTACGGTCAACTGCGGTGAAGTGTTTGGCATTGTCGGGGAGAGCGGCTCAGGGAAATCAACCATTGCCCGATTGATTACCCGCCTCTATAACCCGGACAGTGGCAGTATTTGCTATCGGGGAGAATCGGTCGTCGGTAAGTTGCAAAAGCAGCATTTACAGACTTTCCGCCGGCGCTGCCAAATGATTTTTCAAGACCCCTATTCATCGATTAACCCGAGAATGAGAGTGCGCGATATCATCGCAGAACCTATACTACTGTATGGGCTCAATGATCGTAAGGGCGCTTACCAACGTGTTGATAAACTGTTGGATTATTTAGGCATGGAGCGAGCGGCGGCACTTAAATACCCGCATGAATTTTCCGGGGGACAGAGGCAGCGTATCTCCATTGCCAGGGCACTGGCAACCCAGCCTAGTTTATTGATATGTGACGAGCCTACTTCTGCTTTAGATGTGTCTATTCAAGCGCAAATTTTGAATATACTCAAAGATCTACAGAGTGAACTGGGCTTAACCATGATTTTTATTAGTCATGACTTACCGGTTATCCGGCAAATGTGCGATAAAGTCGCGGTGATGAAAGCGGGCAAAATAGTTGAATTGACAGAAAGTGAAACTTTATTCACTGGCGCACAGCACGCGTATTCACAAAGCTTACTGCGCTTAATGCCGAATATGCACAGCTAGAGACGTTGTTAATATTCTTTGCAGGGAATAGGGATGTTCCCTGCAAAGGCATCGGCAAGTTAAACTCTCAGATGGCTATCCAGTAATAACAGGCATGGATGACCAGGCCCTTTTATGTAGCATTTCACAGCCAGTCTCGGTAATCAGAATATTTTCTTCATGCACCATCATCTTGCCAGCGGCGAAAGTCATCCCCGGCTCAAGGGTTAACACCATTCCGGGTTGCAAAATCACATCCCCCGCCTCGACATTTGAAGGCCACTCCGTTAACTGCATCCCTAGACCGTGACCCATGCGGCCGACATCGTTGCCCAGTGCGCCAGCACTTTCAAGTACTGACCACATGGCCTGCCAGACATCGCCTGTGCTGCGCCCGGGAGCGGCAACCTCGAGGCCCGCCTCGGTTGATGCGTAGACAGCCGCGTAGGCAGTATGAGTGGCGCTATCAACTTCACCAAAGGCGAAATTGCGGTCAAAATCGCTAAAGTAACCATCGAAGTTTGCGCCGGTGTCTATGATCAACACATCACCCTCGCTTAGCTGTCTATCGCTCGGTCCCATAATAATATCATTGTAGCCCCCGCGCCCAGACGCGGAAATTAAGTAGGGACAAGTGTCGGCACCAAGGCGCAGCATTTCCAGCTGCATCGCCTTGCAGGCCTCACGCTCGGTAATGCCGACGCTAAGGTTCGCTCGTAAATAGTCGAAGCCAGCGGCGGTAACTTCACAGGCAAAGCGAATCTTTTCCACTTCCGCAGCGGATTTTACGCTGCGTATGTTGCGGACAATTTTGCTGATATCGAGCATCTGATGCCCTGCTAAATTGTCCTGCAAAGTCTTATAATTTGCAGCGGGCATGCGCAAATAGGTTTCTGGGCCAAGCATGGTTCCGATGCGCCGGGAAGACTTACTCAGCTCCTTAAGGGTCAATGTCAGCAGTGAGATCCCGTCATCTTCAGGGCGCGGCGAGGGCCAGCTGCGAACGTCTTCGATCCAGGTTTGCGCAAAGCCGCAGACGCCTATTTGTGGCACCACAGCGATAGGTTTTCCCGCTGCGGGAATTACCAGAAACCAGGGTCGGGTCGGGCTCTCCCAGAATTGTGATTTAAAGCCGCTAAAATAGCGAAACTCGGGTTCAGTACTGAAAAACACAGCGTCTATCTGCTGCAGCGCCATCTGTTGTTGCAGTTTTTCGGTGCGCTGCACAAATTCACTCTCGGCAAAGCCGCGCTCTGGTGCAATTAATAGATCTGTCATTGATACTTCCACTTTTTATATTTGACTATAGACTATTTGTGATAGCTTAGCGGCTGACTAATCGCGCAGCTTATCCTTGTTGCGGCGTTTCAGCTGAAGGTAATTGCTCACTGAGTAATCGACCAAAGCCGGTCACCGGGCTAGGGTAATTTAGCAACTGTAAACTGTGCCATGCCAGCGCCTGGTTACTGCTGATTACTGGAATACCCAGGCGCTGTTCTACCTGTTCTAGAACCACAGAAGCACGCAGTGCAGTGCAGGAGATAAACATCAACTGTGCATTGGCATCACAGCTGGCTATTGCCGCATCGGCGATATCCTGCGGGGTGATATAGCTCATCGCAGTATCATCCTCGAAACCGAAGCCGGCAATGTTCAGCACCTCATAACCCTGATCGCTGAAAAATTTGGCAATTTGCAGATTAACCGCCTCGGTATAAGGGGTTAAAATAGATATTTTTCGGGCTTTAAACTGTTGGAATGCACAGAGCGCTGCGCTTATCGGGTTAGTGACAGGGACCCCGGGTCGGGCTTGATGAATGAGTTCTTTGATGCGCTCTACACCTATGGCGACAGTGCCGGAAGTACATGCATAAATTATCGCGTCCAGCTTAGTGCCCGGCAAAATAGTGTCGGCGGTTGCAGTAATAGCGGGTGCCATGCTGCGCAAATTGTCGATGGTCAGCGGGTTGATGTTTTTAACTCTGGAGGTGAAAAACGCCACTGAGCTTGGATAAAGTTGTCGCAAGTCTGTTTCAATATTGAAATCAGTGGCCAGGGAT
>MAAC01018438.1_pt1 | contig 41489 bp, 37 predicted proteins | sample 1115981 | NCBI WGS metagenome assembly MAAC01 (sample SAMN04961126, study PRJNA320927) | seawater metagenome | isolation source: sample BD02T64 sea water enriched with oil for 64 days | place: USA:Gulf of Mexico | collected 2013-07-27 | reverse complement strand
GAGCAGTAGTCGAAATTCTTTACCGCCAAATTCGCTCCGAGTTTGTTTCAGACCCGATTTTGAAGCCATTGCTGCCGAAATTTGTTCGAACCTGTCGCGATGGCGGTAGTTTGTGGGCATACCTCAAGTCGGTCCACTCAGGCGGTGGAGCATATGCAATCCGGGGCAATCACGTTACCGAGGCTTTTGAGGAACTTCTGGATCACTTGGAAGAAAGGAGCACAGTCCCGTCTGATCAAGATGTGAGCGTTGTGCTTTCGATGTATAATGCAGAAGGCGTGCAATCTGCTTGGGCTAAGGCTTTGAAACGGCGAACAAATGACCCCCAGGGTGCAATCACGTCTGCGCGTACACTGCTTGAGGAAGTGTGCAAGCACATACTAGAGGATGTGGGCGAAAGCGGATTCGAGAAGTGGGATCTGCCGAAGCTTTACTCTGCCACCTCCAAGTTTCTGAACTTGGCCCCATCGCAACACAGTGAGGAGGTCTTCAAGAAGATACTTGGCGGATGTCATACTGTTGTTGAAAATATCGGCGGCTTGCGGAACAAAATGGGTGATGCGCACGCAATGGGGCGAAGGCCGGTAAAACCTACGGCGCGACATGCAGCTTTGGCGGTTAATCTGGCAGGCTCGATGGACATGTTTTTGATCGAAACGTGGATGGAGAAATCCGAATAAGAAGCTCAGTCAAGCCCAATGGTTTTGTAACCTTCTATGCATTATTCTGGCTGGCCGAGTAAAAGGTCGAAGCCAGCCAGAATATTGCTAAAAGGGGATTTCTTAATCTTCCATCGCTTCCAGCTCATCAATAAATCCTGAGATCATCGACAGACCCTTGTCCCAGAATTTGGGATCGCTTGCGTCCAGTCCAAACGGGGCCAACAGCTCCTTGTGGTGCTTCGATCCACCGGCTTTCAGCATCTCGAAATACTTGTCCTCGAAGCCTTCGTCGCCGTCGGCATAGACCGAGTAGAGCGCGTTCACCAAGCCGTCGCCGAAGGCATAGGCATAGACGTAGAAGGGTGAGTGGACGAAATGCGGGATATAGGCCCAGAAGGTTTCATACCCGTCCATGAAGTCAAAGCAGTCGCCCAAGGATTCGGCCTGCACCGACATCCACAGCGCGTTGATGTCGTCTGGGGTCAGTTCTCCGTCAGCGCGGGCGGCGTGTAGTTTGCATTCAAAGTCGTAAAACGCGATCTGGCGCACCACGGTGTTGATCATGTCCTCGACCTTGCCCGCCAGCAGGATTTTGCGCTGCTCTTTGGTCTCGGCCTTGTCCAGCATCTTGCGGAAGGTGAGCATTTCACCAAAAACGCTGGCGGTTTCTGCCAGGGTCAGTGGGGTCGACGACAGCATCTCGCCCTGATCTGCGGCCAGCACTTGGTGCACGCCGTGGCCCAGCTCGTGTGCCAGGGTCATCACGTCGCGGGGTTTGCCCAGATAGTTCAGCATCACATAGGGGTGCACTTCGGTAACGGTCGGGTGCGCAAAGGCGCCGGGGGCCTTGCCAGGTTTTACGCCCGCATCGATCCAGCCCTTGGAGAAGAACGGTGCGGTCAGCTCACCCATGCGGGGATCAAAGGCGGTATAGGCCTCCATCACGGTCTTTTCGGCCTCTTCCCAGCTGACAGTGCGGGTGTCCTCCATCGGCAGCGGCGCGTTGCGGTCCCAGACCTGCATCCGGTCCAGTCCCAGCCATTTGCGTTTCAGGTTGTAGTAGCGGTGCGACAGCTTGGGGTAGGCGGCAACCACTGCGCTGCGCAGGGCCTCGACCACTTCGGGTTCGACATCGTTAGAGAGGTGGCGGCCCGTTTGCGCACTGGGCATGCCACGCCAACGGTCAACGATCTCTTTTTCTTTGGCCTGTGTGTTATGGACACGTGCAAAGGTTTTGATGTTGTCCTGAAACACGCGGGCCAGCTCGCGGCTGGCGGCTTCGCGCTTGCTGCGGTCCTGTTCGGTCAGGAAATTCAGAGTGCCTTCGATGTTCAGCTCTTCGCCGTCGATGGTAAAGGTCAGGCCGGCGATGGTTTCATCGAACAGACGTTCCCAGGCGTCGCCAACCACACCCAGATCATGCAGGAATTTCTCTAGCTCGTCAGACAGCTGATAAGGTTTCATCGCACGGATGCGATCGAACACAGGTTTGTAACGGGCCAGATCGGTGTTGGCGTCAAACAAAGCGGCCAGTTGGGCATCGTCGATGCGGTTGATCTCCAGCGTGAAGAACACCAGTGGGGTGGTGAAGACTGTGATGGATTCCTGCATGTCCGACATGAACTTGGCGCGGTCGGCATCTGTGGTGATCTGGTAATAGCGCAGGCCTGCATAAGACATGATGCGGCCAGCGATGCCGTTGATTTTCTCATTGCGCAGCACGCAGGCCAGCAGGCCCTCGGCGTCGAGATCCGCCAGCTTACCCTCATAGTCACTGGCAAAGGAGGCACATTCCTGCTCCAGCCACTCCAGATCACGTTTCAGTTCGGGTGCGTCTTCGCCGGTGTAGAGATCGCTGAGATCCCATTCCGGCAGGTTGCCGAATTGATCAGAACCAGAGGCGGCATTGGCGTCGCGAACGGGGAAGGGGAGTTGGAACATGGTGCACCTCTATGTCTTGCGTTTGCAAAACATCTAAGCGCCGCGATGGGGGATCACAAGCGGTAGGAACCGCTTGGATTTGTTACTGTTGGACTGTGGACGGAGTAAGGTCCGCTCTTAGGTTAGCAATACTGATTAAACAGGCTGCACATGCTGTCAAAAACGCGGGTGCGCACGTCCTGAGGTTCCATCATGACCTCATGTTGCACACCTTCCAGCATGACCAATTCCCCACCGGGCCAACGGTTCATGCGGTCATGTACAGCGGGACAATCCACGATTTGTTCCTGTGTTCCCAAAAAGGTAATGCAGGGGAGTGCAGGCGAGTCCATTGCAGCCAGTATTGCGCAATCTTTCAGCCCTTCGCCCAGCCACCCGATGGTGGGGCCGCCAAGAACGAGATCAGGTTGAGCGATCATTTGGTCGCGCATAAATTGGTAGGCTTCACGGTCGTTGGTGAGCGTGTTGCCTTCAAAAGGGTTGGCTAAGGCATAGTTGTCCAAGCCCATGGTCGGCACCAGAAACCCGCCAAGCCCAATGGCAGGGCCAATCTTACCCATCAATTTGCCCAGTGGCCGCATCGCGGGGGCAATATGGATGTTCCACATAGGACCCGTAAATGTACAGGCCTTGACCGGGAACCCCTCGATCAGCGCTCGCAGTCCGATGGCACCGCCCATCGAATGACCGTTCATGAAGTATGGTTTGGGCAGGGCCAGCCGCTCTGCCAGGTCCAAAACCGCTGCGACGTCTTTCTGAAAATCTGGGAAATGATCGATATGCCCTAGTCTGCGTTCAGAGAGCATTCGGTCGGCCAGTCCCTGACCTCGCCAGTCGATGGCAACGGTGGTATAACCCCGTGCGGTCAGCTCCGCTGCTGCAGGACCGTATTTTTCGATGTATTCAGTGCGCCCCGGAAACAGAAAAACCGTACCCTTTGTCGCAGTTTCGGTCTGCCAATGGCCCACGCGAATGCGCAGGCCATCGCTTGTCTTTACCCAATGGGCCTGGCCACCCTCCGGTCCTTTGGCGATATCGGCAAAAAACGGAGCGGGCTGCAGGTCTATTGGGCGCGCATCCATCAGGCCAGCACCGCCGCCAGTTTCATCGCAGTGCCCATGTCGCCGTCAATGGTCAGCTTGCCGGACATAAAGGCGCTTGTGGGGTTCATCTCGCCGCTGAGGATTTCCTCAAACGTTTCAGCATCGGCCGACAGCGTTACGTCTGCCTCGTCATCGCTGACCCGGGCGCCTTCGGCATCAATCACAATGGCACCAAGATCGGAGATTTCAAATTTTGCCGAGGCGTCAAACTCTCCGCTGGTCAGTTTTTCGTTCAGCGCTTCTGCCGCTTTGGCAAGTATATCGCTCATCTGGTGTCCTTATCTTCAAACTATGGCCAACACGTCTGTGTGACGGATCGTCCGTCAGCACTGGAAATCGTGGCATGCCTCGTTACACTGACGGGTATCATGATCACAAACACTCTGAACCTCAAAGCTATCGTGGCGGCAACCCTGCTGACAGTCACGTATTTCATACCATTTCCTGCGAATGCGCAGGATTCTACGGACGAATCTGCGCTGTTGTCGGCTCTGGCTGGCGCAGAATCATCCGAGTTTCGCGGTTTGGACCGTCAATTGCAGACGTTGTGGAGCAAAAGCGGCTCAGCTTCGATGGATTTACTGTTGAAACGTGGTACAGATGCAATTGAACGCGGCGCGCTTGCCGAGGCTGTGGAACATCTGACCGCCTTGACCGATCATGCGCCAGATTTCGCCTATGGCTGGTTCCAGCGCGCACGGGTCTATTTCCTGACGGCGCGTTATGGCCCGGCAGTGGCGGATCTGGAGCGGGCGCTGTTTTTGAACCCGAACGATTACAATGCAATTTTTGCGCTGGGCAATGTGTTCGAACATTTCCGTGACCCCGACACCGCTTATCAGGCCTACCTGCGTGCGCAGGCTATACATCCCCACCACGAGGACGTATCCAATGCCTTGGATAGATTAAGGTCTGCGGTTGTGGGCAAAGAACTGTAAATAGGGCTGACGCAATGACTAGCGCATCTCGGGTTGTGGCCGTCCTTGGCCCGACCAACACTGGCAAAACCCATTACGCTATTGAACGTATGCTGGGTCACCGCACTGGGGTGATCGGGCTGCCGCTACGGCTGTTGGCACGCGAGGTCTATGACAAGATTGTTGCGATTCGCGGCCCCTCGGTGGTGGCACTGCTGACGGGCGAAGAACGCATCGTACCGCCGCGCGCCAAATACTGGGTCTGCACGGTCGAGGCGATGCCCGAGGGCATGGGCTGTGACTTTCTGGCCATCGACGAAATCCAACTCTGCGCGGATCCAGAGCGTGGTCATGTGTTCACCAACCGGTTGTTGCGCGCCCGTGGTCTGCACGAGACCTTGTTTCTGGGTTCGGACACCATGCGCGGGCCGATTTCGGCATTGGTGCCCGAGGCGCAGTTTATGCACCGCGAACGGATGTCTCAGCTGGTTTACGGCGGCTCCAAAAAGATCAGCCGGATGCCGCCACGCAGCGCTATCGTCGGGTTTTCTGTAGATAATGTCTATGCAATCGCCGAACTGATTCGCCGTCAAAAGGGCGGAGCAGCGGTTGTTATGGGGGCTTTGTCCCCTCGCACCCGCAACGCTCAGGTTGAAATGTACCAGAATGGTGAGGTCGATTACCTGGTGGCCACTGATGCCATCGGCATGGGGCTGAACCTGGATATTGACCACGTGGCGTTTTCATCGGTTAGCAAGTTTGACGGCCAGCGGATGCGCCCTTTGGAGCCAAATGAACTGGCGCAGATTGCGGGCCGGGCAGGGCGCGGCATGAGTCATGGCAGTTTTGGCGTCACTGGGGATGCGCGGCCGCTGGACGATCATGTTGCTGCAGCGATCATGGATCACCAGTTCACGCCGATAAAAAAGCTGAACTGGCGCTCGGCAGATCTGCAATTTGGCACACCGGAAGCGCTTATCCGCTCATTAGAGGTCAGCCCGGTTGGTGAACACCTGACCAAGGCGCGTGAAGCGGATGATCTGCGGACCCTGAAAATGTTGTCTCTGGATCCCTTGATTGCGGCCCGCGCCGGGTCAGGCCCAAGAGTGAAATTGCTTTGGGACGTGTGCCGAATCCCTGATTTCCGTGGGGTTTCACACGCGGAACATGCCAACCTGCTGGGGCTGATTTTTGACCATTTGGTTGAACGAAATGTGGTACCGGACGATTGGTTGGCGCGGCAGATAAAGTTGATTGACCGCACCGACGGCAATATCGATACTTTGTCCAAGCGGTTGGCCTTTATCCGCACGTGGACTTATGTCGCACAAAGGAAAGGCTGGGTTCGTGACGAAAGCCATTGGCGTGGCGCAACTCGCGCTGTAGAAGACAGATTGTCGGACGCGTTGCACGAACGTTTGACTCAGAGATTTGTGGATCGGCGCACATCCGTGCTTTTGCGCCGGCTCAAACAGAAGGAGGCCCTCTTGGCCGAAGTGAATGACAAGGGTGATGTGACCATCGAAGGCGAATTCGTTGGTCGGCTTGAAGGGTTCCGGTTCTCACCGGACAAAAGTGCGCAGGGGGCCGAGGCGAAAACCTTGAAAACGGCCTCGATGCAGGCTTTGGCGCCGCAGTTCCATCTGCGCGCAGACCGCTTCTACAATGCACCCGATACCGAGATAGATTTCACCGAACAGGGTGGATTGATGTGGGGCGAACATGCGGTTGGCAAACTGACTGCCGGCGCGGATGCTCTGACCCCAACCATCACAGTGTTTGTGGACGAGGCTGCCGGTGAGGACGTCGCCCAAAAGGTCGAACGCCGCTTGCAGCATTTCATCAGCCGCAAGGTTGCTGCGCTGTTCGAGCCGCTGATCGCCCTGCAAAAGGACGAAGAGCTGACCGGCCTGGCGCGGGGCTTTGCTTTCCGCATGGCCGAATCGCTGGGCATTCTACCACGCGCCGATGTGGCGCAAGAGGTCAAAGATCTGGACCAAGACTCACGTGGGGCACTGCGCAAGCACGGCATCCGCTTTGGTCAGTTTACTATCTTCATGCCATTGCTGCTGAAGCCTGCCCCAACGCGCCTGCGTCTGGTGCTGTGGTCGCTGGTGCAGGGGTTGCAAGAATTCCCCGAGGCTCCACCGCCGGGGCTGGTCACTGTGCCTGCCGATGCTGATGCGCCCAAGGGCTACGACACCATGTGTGGCTATCGCGCCGCCGGTACTCGGTCCATCCGCATCGACATGCTGGAGCGCCTGGCTGATATGCTGCGCGGTGAAGACAGCCGCGGTGGCTTTGAAGCCAAGGCAGACATGCTGTCGATTACCGGCATGACGCTGGAACAGTTCGCTGACCTGATGAGCGGCCTTGGTTACAAGGCTGAAAAAGGCGAGCGGGTGAAGGTCAAGGCATCAGCCGAGCCCAAGCCAGAGGTCGCTAAGGAAAGCGGGCCGGACGTGACCGTGACAGACCCTGTTGCTGAGCAAGCTGCAGCGGATGAAACTGCCGCGCCAGCCGAGGCCACCGCAAGCACCGAGGCGGCAGCCGAAGCTCCCGAAGTGGTTGTTGCGGTTGAAGAGCCAACCACGGATGACAGCACTGACGCGGCAGAACCTGTTGCAGCTGACGGGGTTGTGTCTGAGGAAACACCAGAGACTGCACCCGAGATGGAGCAGTTCTTTACCTTCACTTGGGGTCGTACGCGTCAGAGCGGCGGTCAACGTGGCCAGCGCCGTGAGCAAAACGCCGGTGCTGGTGCAGGTCGTAGCAGCAAGCCGCAGGGCAACAAGCCCCGTGGTGGCAAACCGCAGGGCAAAGGTGGTCCGGGTGGCAAAAAGGGTGGTCGCCCTCAGCAAGGCGCCAAGACCTTCTCTTCGCGGCCTCCAAAGCCGGAGAAGAAGATCGATCCCGACAATCCCTTTGCAGCAGCGCTGATGGGGTTGAAGCAGGGCAAGTGAGCTGATGTCTGAAGCGGCGGACAAGATCCGGATTGACAAATGGTTGTGGCAGGCGCGGTTCTTCAAGACCCGCAGCCTGTCGGCCAAACAGGTCAGTGCGGGTCATGTCCGTCTCAACAGCAACAAAATCCAAAAACCGGCACAGTTGGTGACGCCGGGGGATGTGCTGACTTTCCCCCAGGGCCGACAGGTTCGGGTGGTGCGCATAGACGCAATTGGTGTGCGGCGAGGACCCGCGCCTGAGGCTCAGGCCTTGTACTTTAATATGAGTGAAAAGCGGGAGGATGTTCCACGCAATCCACGCTTTGAGGGAAAAGGCCGACCCGGTAAGAAGGAACGCCGGGAGCTTGACCTTAGTCGCCAGAGGGATGTGTTTTGACATCTTGAAGTAGCGCGGGCTCTGATTTAGCTAGGCGTCATGATAAATACTGGACACGGCCTATGACCTACATCGTTACGGACAACTGCATCGCCTGCAAATACACCGACTGCGTCGAGGTTTGCCCGGTGGATTGTTTCTATGAAGGCGAGAACTTTCTGGTTATCCACCCCGATGAATGTATTGATTGTGGCGTATGCGAGCCAGAGTGTCCGGCGGACGCAATTCGCCCCGATACTGAACCAGACATGGACAAATGGGTCGAATTCAATCGCAAGTATGCCGAAGTCTGGCCGGTCATCATCTCTAAGAAAGACCCAATGCCGGGGGCCGAGGATAAAGATGGCGAAACCGGTAAGCTAGAGAAGTATTTCTCGGAAGCGCCGGGTGAAGGCGGCTAATGTCGGCCATTCCCGCTGCCGGATGATTCGCCAAATATTGCCCGCGGCGATCCTTCAGAAGACTCGCTACTGCGCTAAAGTTACAAGTTTTACCATCCTTTGATGTAGCTTGGCTTTTGCTGGCGCGTGTTTTGTGATATACTATTGGAACAAACATACTCACCGACCGGTCCCCACTCCGATCGCGTGCCACTTGGTGCGCACATCTGGGTGGTTTAGCTACGCCATCATTCCTATATACAGGTCGCCCATCTGACCTGATGGGAATGTGTGCTTGGTTATGGCCCGGCTTTTGGCCTTTGTGGCCAGTAGACAGCAAGGAAAGACCTGAATGAGTAAATCGAAGAAGCTGGACTTCCGCCCGAACGAGTTTGTGGTCTACCCGGCCCATGGCGTTGGGCAAATCATCTCGGTTGAGGAGCAGGAAGTGGCCGGCTTTTCGCTGGAGATGTTCGTGATCACCTTTGAAAAGGACAAGATGACGCTTCGGGTCCCGACCAATAAAGCCGTTGAAGTTGGGATGCGCTCGCTCAGCTCGCCTGATGTGATCGCACACGCGATGAAGACGCTGAAGGGCAAAGCCAAGGTCAAACGCGCCATGTGGTCGCGCCGCGCTCAGGAATACGAACAGAAGATCAACTCGGGCGATCTGATCGCCATTGCCGAGGTGGTCCGCGATCTGCACCGCACCGACGATCAGCGCGAGCAGAGCTATTCCGAACGTCAGCTGTACGAAGCAGCCTTGGAGCGGTTGACCCGTGAAGTGGCTGCCGTTGCTGGTGGAGACGAGATCCTGGCCGCGAAACAGGTTGGCGACGTGCTGGCCTCTCGCGCTCCCGCTGCTGCAGCCTGATCTGTCGTTACATTATCTTTAAAGAGCCGCACCGTCTGGTGCGGCTCTTTTCTTTTGTACGACCACTTCAATCGCGGAAATTATTTGCCAGATGAGGGCGTTTCTAGACAACCAGCAGTATCAATAGCCCGGTGAGTTCCGCGATTTGCTGGCTGGCGCCCAACACATCACCGGTTTGGCCGCCGATCTTGGCGCGGGCCAAAAGGGCAACGCCAAAGGTTGTCAGTGCCATAACGGCAAGAACGGCGAATGTTGTGCTGCCGATCAGCAGTAGTGAGAACAGCAGAGCCAACCCCAGACCAATGGTCAGGGCTGCAGTGCTGGGGCGGCCTACCGAATGTGATAATCCGGCGCTGCGGGCGTTGGGCAGCGTCACCATCAGTATTGGCATTGTTACTCGGCTGAGGGTTGCCACTGCCAGCATCGGCCAAACTCCCACCTGAGATATCAGTGCGGCCAAGGCGAGCCATCGCAGACCGACGGTCAGGATCAGCGCCAGCACGCCGTAGGTGCCGATCTGACTGTCTTTCATTATTTCCAGCCGACGTTCGGGGGTGAAACCGCCCCAGAACCCATCAGCTGTATCTGCCAGCCCGTCTTCGTGCATGGCTCCGGTCAGCAAGATTTGTACCGCCAGCATCAGCCCAGCAGCAATACTGGCAGAAAAGCCCAGCCATAAGGCAAGTGCTGCGGCGCCGCAGGCGGGCAGGGCGATGGCCAGCCCGGCCAACGGGAAAGCCCAAGCGGCTTGAGCCTGATGCTGGAACCAGGCCTTGGGTAGTGTCGGCAGTGGCAGCCGGGTCAACAGCACCAGTGCCAGACCAATATCCCGAATGATGTCGTTTTTTTGCATTTGCGGGCCTCTTGCGGGACTTGCGGTATGATGTGCAGCGGTTAAACAGTCTCCACCGCTTTACCCGTGTCCCACCCTTTGATGCAACGAGGCTTTTCATGCTGCCAGAGCTGACCGATCTTGACCACTTCCGTTCTTTGCTGTCGCAGGCGCCCATCGTCGACCCGGCAGCGCAAGCCGCCGCAGCCGAGCGTAACAGCCAATTGACCAAACCGCCTGGTGCATTGGCGCGGCTTGAGGATCTGGCGATCTGGTATGGCGGCTGGCGTGGCACTGGACGTCCTGTGATCGCGAACCCGCAGGTAATTGTTTTTGCGGGTAACCATGGTGTCACGGCGCAAGGCGTCTCGGCCTTTCCCGCCGAAGTGACCGCGCAGATGGTGATAAATTTTGAACACGGTGGCGCTGCGATCAATCAGCTGGCCAAGCTGGCTGGTGCGCGGATGGATGTTGAGGCGTTAGAGCTGGACCGTCCAACTGGCGACTTCACTCAAGGCCCGGCGATGGACGATGCGGATTTGCTAAGCGCCCTGCAAACTGGGTGGAATTCAGTTGATCCGGTCTCTGATCTGTTGGTGGTTGGCGAAATGGGGATTGGCAATACCACGTCGGCCGCAGCGCTGGCCTGTGCAATGTTTGGCGGCGAACCTGCTGATTGGACTGGTCGTGGCACCGGTGTTGATGATGTTGGGCTGGCGAATAAGACCCGTGTCGTGAGCGAGGGGCTGGCCTTGCATAAACCTGCCATCAAGGACGGTCTTGATGCCTTGGGATGTCTGGGCGGGCGCGAGATTACGGCCATGGTTGGGGCCATCGCGGCGGCGCGTATGTTGCGTATTCCGGTTATTCTGGATGGCTTTATCTGCTGTGCAGCCGCGGCATGTCTTGCGAAAACCGCCGAGGGGGCCTTGGATCATTGCGTTGCAGGCCACCAAAGCGCCGAAAACGCGCATCCGGCGCTGCTGGCGAAGCTGGGCAAAGAGCCGCTTCTGTCTCTGGGGCTGCGGTTGGGAGAGGGATCCGGTGCTGCTCTGGCCATTCAGATCCTGAAAGGCGCGGTTGTCTGTCATAGCGGCATGGCGACCTTTGCCGAAGCTGGTGTCAGCGACAGCTAAGCACTGAGTTTGATTAGGAAACAGGCGGAGTTTACGCCTGTTTCTGATCTTTCTGTTCGGCCAATTCCAATAGCGCGGTTTCCAGATCTTTCTCCAGCTCGCGAGCGCGGGCGATATAGGCCTTGTTCAGGCTCGATGGGACTCCGGGTTTCCAATAGTCGGCCAGATCGCGAACGGTCATCCGGTCATGCGCATAAAAGGTTTGTTCAGCCTGAGCCGCCTCATACTCGCTGAGACCGATGTTTTCCAACACATACCGCCCGGCACGCAGCGAGCTGTCGAACAGCTCGCGCACGATGTCGTTGGCCCCAGCCTTGTACAGCTCGAACACATGGGTGCGATCGTGGGCACGGGCAATGATATGTAGATCGGGCCTCATTCGGCGCACCTGTGACACCATCATAAGGGTTTTCTTGGGGTCATCCAGTGCCACCACCAGCACCCGTGCTTTGGCTATGCCCGCCGCTTTGAGCAGTTCGGGGCGGGTTGGATCGCCCAGAAAACCCTTAACGCCAAAGCGGCGCATCAGTTGGATCGCCTTCATATCGTAGTCCAGTACCACAGTTTTGACACCGCTGGCGCGCACCAACCGGTTGACGATCTGACCAAAGCGACCGATGCCGGCGATGATCACTGGGCCTTCTTCGTCAATCTCATCGGGTTCGTGTTCGGGTTTTGCATCCCCTAAGTGCTTGGACAGGATGTCGTATGTGATGAACAACAGTGGTGTGATGAGCATCGAAAGGGCGATGACCAACAGTAACTTCTCGGTGAGGGCTGGCGGGATCACGTCCAATTGCCGTGAAAAGGACAGCAGCACGAAACCAAATTCACCGGCCTGGGCCAGGCCAAGGGTGAATAGCCAACGATTGCGCCGTTTCAATCCAAAAGCGCGACCGACAAAATACAAGATGCTACCCTTGGCCAGGATCACTAACAGCGCGAGGCCGATCAGATCGCCCGGGTCAGCCAAGAATAATCGGTAGTTGATGCCAGCGCCAACGGTGATGAAAAACAAACCCAGCAGCAATCCCTTGAATGGGGTGAGATCGCTTTCTAACTCGTGACGGAATTCCGAGTTGGCCAAGACCACCCCAGCCAAAAAGGCACCCAGTGCGGGCGACAGGCCCACCAGCGTCATCAGAAAGGAGATGCCAACGACAATCAGCAGGGCGAGTGCGGTATACATCTCGCGCAAGTTTGCAGCATGAATATATCGGAACACCGGGCGCGTCAGGTAAATGCCGGCCAGAATAATCATGCCGACAGCACCGATGGTGACAAGGGTGACAGCCCAGCCGGGCAGGCCTTTGACCAAAGACAGACTGCCATCATGTTCAACCATCGTGCTGACTGCGCGCTGGATGGAGCCATCGTCCGTGATGTTGATCGCGGATTGAACAGCAAGAAGAGGCATGAAGGCAAGGATCGGGATCACTGCGATGTCTTGGGTCAGCAATACCGAAAAACTGGCGCGGCCGCCGCCGGTTTGCATCAAGCCTTTTTCCGACAGGGTCTGTAGAACGATGGCGGTTGACGACAGGGATAGCGCTAATCCGATCGCCAATGATACCTGCCAGGGCTCGCCCGCGACCATCGCTGCCCCCATCAGCGCCAGGGTGCTGAGCAGGATTTGCAATCCGCCGAGGCCAATAAGCTTGTGTCGCATCGCCCAAAGCGCCTGCGGTTCTAGCTCTAATCCAATCAGGAACAGCATCATCACGATGCCAAATTCGGCAAAATGCTGCAGTTCCTGGGTCTCGGAACCGACTAGTCCAAGCACTGGGCCGATGATTATTCCGGCGGCCAGATAGCCCAAGACTGAGCCAAGCCCGAGACGGGCAGCGATGGGAACCGCAATGACAGCAGCTGCAAGGTAAACTGAGGCTTGGTATAAAAAAGCTTCCATACCTTTGGTATCGCAAGGTGCTGTGGCGTTGGCAATGGGTTTACCCTTTGAGACGGCTGTGCTTGGAGCGGTCGAGAGGTTAGGCGATTGATGGTCAGATGTGGGGTTGAGCCCATTAGAGAAGAGAGTAGCGGGTCAGTCTGAGGCTGTCTCGTGATCCAGCTAGGATGTTTAACGCTGTCGCATTCTTCAAAACACGCGCGCTATGTTTGCCTGCGTCTTGAGCGCTGGTGTGTTTTTTTAGGCAAACAAAAGAAGACCAGCCGCATCAGAGTCGATGCGGCTGGTTTCTGCCAGTGACGGAGAGCCGTTTGCTTATGTTGCCCACAATGTTCAAGCAGCAAAGCTACAGTCGAAATCATTCGTTTTCGGAGGCTCGAATTGCTGTGCTCAACTTGCCAATGCGATCCAGCTGCGAGGAAATGCGGGCCTGAAACACTCCAAGTTGATCAATGATAGTGGTCAAAGTTTCGCCATCTCGCGACAGTCGGGCACTTTCGATTTTACACAAAACCCGTGTCGAGCTGAGTCCGAGGAAATGTCGGTGCATCACGGTGCAAGCATTCAAGATGCGGTCGGCTTCGACACCTACATCGTGAAGCCCTTTTGCGGCTTGCTGGGATTGTCTGGAAACGAGGTCACGCAGCAACCGGTGTTCTTTTTCCGGGTCGATCTCGTGCTGTTCTTTCGTAAGCTGTTGGTCGCATTCGTGGAAAATGCGCGCCGTGCATTCGACAAACATGCTGAGATTGACGGTGCTCATGATGGCCGAGAAGTTGCTGTTTTCACCCAACACATGCTTTTCAAACCACTCAGACATGTCACGCGACATCGTGCCATAGTTCTGGGACAACACTGTCACTGGTCCGCCTGCAGGCTCAATCCGCGAGGCGATGACCCGCAGATTGTGTGGGATCGTGCGCATCGCCTCAAACTCTTGCACCAAAGATTCGGTCTCTTGTGTCAAATCCTCGGCATTGGTGAGCATAGAGCGAAATTTTTTGATTTTGGCATCCGGCGCACGGCCCAAGCCGATATCCCGTGCCATCAACTCTTCGCTTAACGCATGGGTCGAAAACTTCTCGTATTCATCGAACCCTAGGTCGGCAAGCCGTGCCAAGAACCGCGCGGCACTGTCTTCGGGGGACAGGTTCTCGCTGGACTCCGCTGCCAGCAGGTCGGCATATTCTGTTTCGATCGTCGCAAGCATCGGGCTGGTAGGCTTGATGCGAGCAGAGAGATAGCCACCTTCGCACGGGGTCACGACGGCATAGACCCAATAGTGCAACCCGTCCTTGGCCTGATTTTTGACATAAGCGCCAATGCTTTTGCCGCGTTTCAAAGTGTCCCACATCAGCCAGAACACACCTTTTGGCATGTCCGGGTGGCGGATCATCTTGTGCGGCGCGCCTTGCATTTCTTCCCAGTCGTAATTCGCCACACGGCTGAACACGGCATTGCCAGCCTCAATGACCCCACGGTCATCGGTGCGAGAAAAAAAGACTTCCTCAAGTGAGAAAGGAGCCTCGCCTCTGGAGGGGCGGATTTTGACGTTGCGGTCTACAAATGACACGGTGCTATTCCGGAATTGTGAAACTGATATGATCACAGTCTTAGCAGCCGAATCTTGTTGGAGACTTAATACAGCGCGCAATTTGTCACACGTTGATCCCCACCGCAGCAGAGGCGGTTTAAGGGTTTGTCGCCTGAATTTTTGTACCCAGAGCCGCGATACGTTCCAATTGCGCCGAAATTCGTCTTTGGAAGACGCCAAGCTGATCGATGATGGCAGTGAGCGCTTCACCTTCTGTTGGCAGTCGGGCGCTTTCAATTTTACATAAAACCCGTGTCGAACTGAGCCCTAGGAATTGGCGGTGCATCACCTTGCAGGCGGTCAAAATGCGGCCCGCTTCGAAATTGACGTCCATGAGACCGCTGCGCGCCAGGCTTTTTTGGTCCAATACCAGTTTCCCTAGAATTTTTCGCTCTTTCTCCATATCAATCCCCTGAAGCCCGCGCTGTTCTTTTTGCAATTGAACATCACATTCGATCAGGATCCGGGTCATACATTCAATGAACATGCCGTTGATTACGGCGCCCTGGATGGCAGCAAAATTGCTTTCTTCGCCCAGAATATGGGCCTCGAACCAATCAGACATATCGCGCGACATGGTGCCATAGTTTTGCGACAGAACCGTCACCGGCCCGCCAGCCGGTTCAATCCGCGACGCGATGACGCGCAAATTGTGAGGGATCGTGCGCATGGCCTCAAACTCGTCTACCAGACCTTCGGTTTCTTTGGCCAATTCCTCGGCATTCTTGAGCATGTTACGGAAGTCTGTGATTTTAGGATCCGCAGCAAGGCCCAGCCCGGCGTCCCGTGAAATCAATTCTTCAGAAAGCGCATGGGCGGCAAAGCTTTCGTAGTCTGTAAAACCCAGATCCTGCAATCGTTGCAACAACCGTGCCGCACTGGCTTCGGGGCTTAATCCGTCTTGTTTCTCTGCTTCGAGAAGCGTTTCATATTCGCCCATGATGGTCGCAAACAGCGGGCTGGTGGGTTTGATGCGTGCGGAAAGATAACCACCCTCGCAGGGGACAACCACTGCATATACCCAGTAATACAAGCCGTCCTTAGCCTTGTTCTTGACATAAGCGCCCATGAAACGCCCGGACTTTATTGTGTCCCAGAACAGGTGAAAAACACCGCGCGGCATGTCTGTGTGGCGGATGATATTATGCGGCTTACCTAGCAGTTCCTCGGCTTCGAAATTAGCAACCCGGTGGAACACATAGTTATAGGCCTGAATAATGCCACGGTCATCGGTGCGAGAGAAGAAAACTTCCCCCAAACCAAAGGGGGACTCACCCGTTGTGGGGCGCGTTTCTTGGCGGCGATCATGAAAAGACAATAACTTATTCCAATACGTGTTTTTTGGCTCTTCATTATCCCTAAAGGAGACTTCTTCCAAAGATGTTAATGGATATTCAAGTCGGGAGAGGGGCATCGCGCTTCAATTGATCCATAACAATCTGACTTTGCACCCGGGCCACCGCCGGATGTGGCAGCAGCACGTCATGTAGCAGGGTGTTCAACCCGGGCAAGTCAGCGCAATAGACTCGCAGTAGGTAGTCAGCCTCGCCGGTCATGGTCCAGGCCGAGGTGATCTCGGGGCGGGTGCTGACCAAGCTGGCGAAACTGGAGGATTGTTCTGGGCCATGACTGCCAAGATGCACCTGCACAAACCCCTGAACATGGAGCCCCAGTTTGCTGGCATCGAGACGGGCAGAGTAGCCCTGAATATAGCCTTCGTTTTCCAGCCGCAGGCGACGGCGGCCGGCTTGGCTTGGGGAAAGGTTCAGCAACTCACCCAACTGTTGCGCAGTTAAATGCGCATCTTTCTGCAAAGCTGCGAGGAGTTTAGTGTCTGTGGCATCCAGCATGTGCGTACTTTCGTCACTATATTGGGGATATTTGTAAATATTGCGTATGTAATCAGCTATACGCGATCAACTATGCGCAAAACAAGCATCCGCTTTGGGGTACAATCGGAGCAATCAAGACAACGCGCAACCAGGAGACCACATCATGGGTCCGTTCCCTCACACCGCTCCAAAATCCAGCATTTCGACAGACAACCCTGCTGGGACCGATGGATTTGAATTTGTTGAATTTTCCGCCCCAGATCCGCAACTGCTGCGGGAGTTGTTTGCCCGTATGGGGTATGCGCTGACTGGTCGGCACAAAAGCAAGGACGTTGAGCTGTGGCAGCAAGGCGATGTGACATATATTTTGAACAATGAGCCGAACAGCTTTGCCGCCCGGTTTGTTGACGAGCACGGACCCTGCGCCCCGGCAATGGGCTGGCGCGTGGTGGATGCGCAGCAGGCCTATGACCATGCGGTGGCCCAGGGGGCTGAACCCTATGACGCGGCTGACAAGACACTGAATGTGCCGGCCATCAAAGGCATCGGCGGGTCGCTGATCTATTTCATCGACCAGTACGCGGATACATCGCCCTACAACGATGAATTTGAGTGGCTCTGTCAGTCGAAACCAAGTGGAGATGGGTTCTTTTATCTGGACCACCTGACTCACAATGTGTTCAAAGGCAACATGGATAAATGGTTCCATTTTTACAAAGATTTGTTCAACTTCAAAGAGATACGATTCTTTGATATTCAGGGGAAATACACTGGGTTGCGTAGTCGGGCGCTGACGTCGCCTTGTGGCCGCATTCGCATCCCGATCAACGAAGACAGCGGCGAGACTGGTCAGATTGTTGCCTATCTGAAGAAGTACAAAGGCGAGGGCATTCAGCATATCGCGGTGGGTAGTGACGACATCTACGCCAGCACCGATGCGATTGCCGCCAAGGGGCTGAAATTCATGCCCGGTCCGAATGACACATATTATGACCTGTCTTACGATCGCGTGGTTGGGCATGACGAGCCAAAAGAGCTGATGAAGAAGAACGGTATCTTAATCGACGGTGAAGGTGTCGATGAAGGCGGAGAGACCAAAATCTTGCTGCAGATCTTCTCAAAAACCGTGATAGGGCCGATCTTTTTCGAGTTCATTCAGCGCAAGGGCGACGATGGCTTTGGTGAGGGGAACTTTAAGGCATTGTTCGAAAGCATCGAGCGGGAGCAGATCGCCAATGGTGAGATCGAAGCTGCGTAATTCGCAAAGTAACAAAGTACATTGAGCAATGAAGCCAAGGGTATCAGTGCCCTTGGTTTTCTCGTTGTAACGTTTGAATTTTACCCGTTTGGGATCTTCAGGGTCACATTGCGACCGCCCTTTTGGTAGCGCAGTTCGGCGTCGCCGATTGCGACGACCTGACCTCCGTCGATCCGGTCGCCTACTTTGACCTTTTTGTAGCGCCCCGAGGACAGTCGGACCAAAGCGCGGCGGTTTGATGGGGTGCCGTAGACACCGATCAGGTTTACCTTGCGTAGGTTGATCGAGTTTTCCATCGTCGCTTGTCGTGCAACCGATGCCGAGGTCGGGATCGACGGGGTGACCGTGGCAGGTTCAACAGTGGTCGGAGCGACGCTGCTTGGTTGGGTCAGAACTGCGGCAGTTGAGGCGGCAGCGGAAGCAGGGAGATTATTGTTGGTATTGCGTTGGGCTCGGTCCACCAGGTTGGCAAAGTTTGCGGGTCGGGCTCTTGGCGTTGTGGAAGTGGCAATAGCTAGTTCTGAAACCGGCAAGCTGTCCTCGTTGGTGGGTCTGGAACTGGCAGGACGGGGGCGCGGACGCTTTTGGCCTAGTTCGGCAAGGCTGAGACCGCCAAGTTGCGCACGCTCGGTCTGTTCGACCAGATCCTCTGGCCGGGACCGGGGCCTCAGTCGCGCCAGAACCGCTTGTTGTTCACTGATTTGAGCCTCGGCCTCGGGGTCGGGCCGATTGGGTGTTGGCGGCGGCACCCGGCTGGGGCGGCCCAGATAGACAATGACACCATCAGGGTTCAAACTCCCCTCTGGGGTTGCGCGTACCAGGCCTCGCTCATCCAGATCAAAGGCGCTGCCGGCTGCTGTGGGCGAGGTGATAGAGTCCAGTTCTGCGTCGGTGGCGAAACTGGTGGTCGGTGGTAGGGCTACTGCATCTTGTGACAGGTCGGTGTTGTCGATTGAGGCAACATAGAGGTTGTCCAAGCTGATGACTGCCGGCAGTTCGGGCACTTGTGGAACGTTTTGCCAGATGCCGACAGCGGCATATTGTGCGGCCTGGGACAGTTCGGTCTGCTCGACGCCTGGTGGCTGCGAAATACCATCGGCAATTGCTTCGGGGTCCAGATCGGTATGCGAAGGTTCCTGTAGGGCGTCCAACACAGCCAAATCAGAGCTGGTTAGCACAGGAATTTCCGGGACCTCTGCAGCAGGCGGCGTGGCGCGGGCTGTCAGGTTTTCCGGCAGGGCGCTGACCTGGGGGTGCAGGACGTCTGGCAGTTGATCAGGTGTTGTTGCTACAGCGGGAACTGGCGGCGTGGGGGCCAGTTCGGGATGTTCAGCCGGATCAGGCTGAACGGTCTGCGGGGTAACAGAGGAGGTGTCGGGTACTGAATTCTCAGAGCCAAAGGAGAACAGGGAAGTTTTTGTAAAAGCTGCCCAGGCGGCGATTCCGGCCATGAATAGTAGCAGTGCGGCGATTAATACGGGTCCCAAGAACCGCGGCTTACCACCGACGTCCAATGCCTCGCGCATGGCAAAGGGATCGTTTTGCAGGCTGGCCTGCGCTGATGTATTGGGCGATTCCGGCAATGGATGGCCAGCCACTGACCTAGCTTGCGCTGCTTTGTCTGCAGGAGGTTTGCTGTGTCGGCGGCTCGAAAAATCGGCGCTGCTAGGAGGGATAACAGGCGTCGTTGTGGCTGGTTCTTCGTCCGGGCCCGTTACTACAGGAGCTGAAATCTGGGTCGGATGCGTCGAGGCATCTAAGGTCGGCAGCTCCTGCATAGCGGGAGCATCCGATTTGGACGCCAACACTGGTTTGGATGCGTCTCCAACAAAAGGCAGCTCGGGGTTGTCAAATGGGGGGAGCGACATTTCCGGCGCGAGGCTGGGCACGTCAGATGGAACGGACGTGCGACTAGCACCTTTCAAAGGCGGCGCTGTCGATTCTGGTTTGTGACGGCGGCTGCTGAACCCGATAATGGGGGCAGTTTCGATCTCATCGGAAGATATGCTGACTTGTTTCCCAGAGTTTGCAGACGCAGCTGGTGAATTGGGGCTGGTCTGCGCCGTGGACGATGGAGGCTCAGGGTCGGCCGCTTCGATCTGCGGTTGAATTGTCTCATTGGCTACGGGTTCGGGGATTTTTGCCTGGCCGATGTTCACAACGGCTATACCGTCCGGCTCTACATCGGTTCCTCGAACTGCACGGGCGGTGCCAAAGAAAGGCTCGCCCAGGAAGGCCATCTCCCCCGGCGCGGCAACAAAACTGGTGGGGCCAAAACCATGGTTGCTGGCAAAGGTTTCCGCCTCTTCCAGGGTTTCGATGGCGACGGCCGCCACATGGGTCAGTGGCCCGTCTTGCGACAGATCAAAGGCCAGGTCAGTCACGGCATAGGGGGTGGAGCCATCCAGTGCAGCGCGGGCCATGTCCAGCCGGATGCTGTCATCGACCAGCCCAGTGTCCAGGGTCAGATAGCGAACCTGGCTATTTGGGACGATCAGCTTGCAATATATCGGACCGGGTTCCAGCCGTTCGGCCTGGGCGCGCAGGTTGGCCAGCGCTGCTCCCAGATCGGAAGAATTCAGTGCCACTTCACCGACCAGCCGCCATCCTCCGGCGGCCCGGTGCAAGAGAGAGATGCCATCCGGAGACAGCGATAACGCAAAGCCTGGTTTCATGATGTGGTCAGACCATCCAAATCGTTAGTGCCCACGACAGTGTTGCAACCATGTCGGCTTGCCTCCCAACTGTAATGCAGCTGAGCGCCAAGGAAAAGGAAAACACACATAATTGGCCTTGTGAGAAGAGATTGGTGACCTCATCTTAGAAGATTGAAAGGGAGTTACAGTATGAAAAGTAATAGTTTTGTGATTTCAGCATTGGTCATGGCGCTGTCTGCCGGAATAGCTGGTGCTACTGAGCCGACACTGCAGCGGCAAATTTCTGTCACTGGCGAGGCGCGATTACAGGTGCCGCCGTCGCTGGCAGTGATCACGCTGGGTGTGACCGACCAAGCTGACGAAGCTGTCGTTGCGATGAGAGCTGTGTCAAAATCTATGGTGGCAGTGATTGACCAGTTACATAGTGCCGGGATTGCCCCCGAAGACATGCAATCCCAGCAGATATCGGTCAATCCGAATTGGTCAAAAGCTGGATCTCCTTCGTCTGGAAATGAACGCAAGATCACCAGTTTCGTCGCGAGTAATACCCTGCAAGTCCGGGTGCGTGACTTGGATAAATTGGGTGAGGTTTTGGATCAGGTACTGAGGGCTGGCGCAAATGAATTTCGCGGGCTTCAATTTGGCGTCGCCGAGCCGAGCGAGGTTCAAGACCAGATCCGGGGTTCTGCCGTTAAAGATGCCATTCGCAAGGCCGAACAGCTGGCTGAGGCTGCAGGGCTGACACTGGGCCCGGTGATTTCTATCACAGATCAGGGTGGCGGTGGTGGTCGACCGATGGCGATGGAAATGGCGCGCAGTTCAGCGGTACCTATCCAGGCTGGCGAGTTGAGTTTTTCTCACAATGTCTCGGTTGTATTTGGCATTGGGACGACTGAGGCAGACTAATAAAAAGGCCGGGCTTAGAACCCGGCCTTGTCATACTTGTTTGTGACTGGTTTAGCTGCTGGCTTTGGCCAGAGCCTGGTCCAGATCAGCAATCAGATCCTTGGGGTCTTCGATGCCGATGGATAGACGCACCACATTGGCGCCGGCCCCTGCGGCCTCTTGCTGCTCGGGCGACAATTGCCGGTGGGTGGTCGAGGCTGAGTGAATGATCAACGACCGCGTATCGCCGAGGTTGGCAACATGGCTGAAAATCTCCAGCGAATTCACCAGCTTGACACAGGCGTCATAGCCACCTTTGACGGCAAAGGTGAACAAGCCGCCAGCGCCTTTGGGATAACAGCTTTTGGCCCGGTCGTAATAGGGCGACGAAGGCAGCCCGGCATAGGTCACATAGTCGACCCTTGGGTCATTCTCCAACCAGGCCGCCACGGTCTCGGCGTTCTCCACATGGCGCTGCATACGCAGACTCAGGGTCTCGATGCCCATCAGGGTATAATGCGCGCCCTGAGGATTCATGGTCATGCCCAGATCGCGTAGACCAATGGCAATGCCGTGAAAAGTGAAAGCCAGGCCGCCAAAGGTCTCGTGGAACTTCAACCCGTGATAGGCTGATTCCGGCTCGCTAAGCGACGGGAATTTATCACTGGCGGACCAGTCAAAATTGCCTGAGTCCACGACGCAGCCACCGGTTACAGTGCCATTGCCTGTCAGATATTTGGTGGTCGAATGGACTACCAATGTCGCGCCTTGCTCGATTGGGCGACACAGATAAGGCGTGGCCGAGGTGTTGTCGACGATCAGCGGAATACCTGCGGCGTCTGCTACATCGGCAAGTGCACGAATGTCGGTGACATAGCCGCCGGGGTTGGCGATGGATTCGCAGAAAATGGCGCGGGTGTTTTCGTCGATCGCTGCGGCCACTGCATCCAGATCATCGGTATCGACAAACGTGGCCGACCAGCCAAAGCGTTTGATGGTATTGCTCAATTGAGTGACTGTGCCGCCATAAAGCCGGGTCGATGCCACAACATTGCAGCCGGGCTGCATCAGTGGAAACAGCGCCATGATCTGAGCTGCGTGTCCGGACGAACAGCAAACCGCGCCCACGCCACCTTCCAACGTGGCAATGCGTTCCTGCAAAACTGCCACTGTGGGATTGGTCAGGCGCGAGTAGATGAACCCCACTTCTTGCAGGTTGAACAGTGCCGCCGCGTGGTCGGCATCGCGAAACACATAAGCCGTGGTCTGGTAAATCGGCGTTTGCCTCGCGCCAGTGGCTGGGTCTGGCTTGGCTCCGGCATGAATCTGCAATGTGTCAAATCCATAGGTGGGTGCTTCGGTCATGTGCTGTCTCCCTGAGAAATCAAATTTTTGTTTGGCACTAAAACACCCGATTACCCCGCACAACGCAAGCGCGATAACTTAGGGATATCAACTTGAGAGGACGCTGATCCCGGTCTTCATCTGGCCCAAAAAATCCTGGTGATTGGGGTAAAGCCCCAATCGACGCGGTCAGCGCATCCAGAACCCGGCCTTCTTGATCTGATTGCGGATCGCCTGTTCACGCCGAGGCAGGTGCTCGCGGTCAAACATCGCCCGCACCTTTTCACCGCGTCCCTGATAGACCATGCGTTTGATCGGATCCGACCCCTTTAGGACCTTCTTTATCTTGTTGGGCGCGGTGATCTGATGCAGAATCTCGACCACATGATCACTCTCGCGGGCATAAAGCATCGGCAACAGTCGGTAATGACAACTGACATCGCCATCCAGATACCCAGAGGGCAAAGTCTCGCGCCCGCCACCAAAGGAATGAATGACCAGCGGCAGGACGACCTGATCCAGCCAGGGGTCCATTGCCTGGCCAATGAGTTCAGGCGGCGGGTCGTTTTGGACCGATTGGGCATAGACCAGAAAGCGTTTTCCAAAGGCGCGCGGGCAGGCGCCGTAGAAAAATCCGGCATTGAAATAGAGATATCGGCGCCAGTATTCATCCGGTTGGCTCAGATCCATGCTGCTGTCAAAGTCGAGCCCAAACCTTGAGTATAGAGACCGCCAGATCTCGGTATAGCCGGGGCCATAGAGCGTTGGCTTTGGCCAGGTCCCTTCGCGCCGCATCGAGGCTGAGGGCCGGGAGAAATCAAAAGGGACCGACATCAGATCGCCGGTGATCAATGTGTCGGTGTCAAAGAACACAAAGGGCTCGCCCTTGGGCATTTCCTTGAGCGCCTCGATCTTGTTGCCATAGGGATAATCCTGGCCGAAGACCGTGTTCTCAAACGGCAAGATCTCGGCGCCCAGTTGCTCTAGTGCCGCCAGTACATCGTTGTTGCGAATGCTGGGATCATTACGCCACATAGGCCCGGGCTGCGGCACCGCCACAAATAGACGGCCATCAAAATTTGGCGAGCAGTGTCGCAGCGAGGCGGCAAACAGCAGCGCCTCATATTGCAAACGACCGGATTGGCCTACAATCAATATGTTAAAGGATTTATTGCCCATGCCGCCCTCGTTTGCCGCTTCTGCCAGAAGCTGTCGTTGCCTGTTGTTGTGACTATAGGTGTGGCGATGCCAGTCCAAAAGTCTACAATTTGATCCAGAGTGTGTTTTTATGTGCCCCAAGGGTGATTTTTTGGAGTTTGTGTAATGTTTGATCTGTTTTTGGCTGTATTGGCAGCGGCGGTTCAGTCCACTGGTGATGGAGTGTCCACAGGGGCGGTGAGTGTCCCGTTGGTGGCCGAGGCTTCGCTGGCAGCTGAGCCACAGGTTCCCACCGGTCAATTCACCACTGCTGTCGAAGTGAAACCCATTTTGGGGATGACCCGCGGAAACTGGATTTCGGTGCGTGAGTTTGACGGGCAAGATTTGCTTTATGTCACCCATCTGTGGGCTTGGCGTTGCGGATTGGTGCAGATCAAAATTGGCCTGAACGGGACTGCCCCTGAAATTTGGCCGCTGCCAGAGTGTCACATGGATCAGGGGGCGCCCAATGCGGTCACCGACGGCGACGGGTTGCCGTATCGCAGTTTTGAATTGGGGTCGATCAACCAGATAGAAGTTCAGCTTACCTATGACGACTTGTCAGAGGAAACTGTCACGTTCAACCGAATGGGCCAGCCGCTGAATTAAGGACGCGATGACTTAAAGGGGGGCTGCCCGGCGGTGTCGCCGGGCAGTCAAACTCAGATCAGTGCCGTGCTGAGCAGTGGGAAATAGCTGAGCAGGATCAGGATCAGCGTCACCGCCAGCAGGAACGGCCACAGTGCCACAAAAATGGTAAAGGGGCGCACGCCTGACATTGCCGAGGCGATATACAGCCCGACACCTACTGGGGGTGTCAGCAAACCCAGCACCAGGTTCAGGCAGATCACCACGCCAAACTGAAACGGGTCGATATCATAGTTGTTCATCGCGATGGGCAACAGAATTGGTGTCACCAGGATCAGCGCGGCGATGCCATCAATTAACATGCCGACAAACAGCAGGCAGGCGTTGACGATCAGCAAGAAAGTGAACGGATCCGAGGTCACAGACGAGATGAACTGCGCCAGCTTTTGTGGCAGTTCTTCATAGATCACCACCCAGCCAAACACATTGGCGGCGGCAATCATGAAAATCACCAGAGAGGAATTGGTGGCAGTGCGGACAAAGAGTTTACCCATGTCCCGTGGTGAGATCTCGCGGTAAACCAACCAACCAACACCAAAGGCGATAAGCGAGGCCACGGCGGCGCTTTCGGTTGGCGTGGCGATGCCGAACATGATGCCTCCGACGATGGCCATCGGGATCAGAAACGCAGGTGCGGCGCTGCGTAGCGCCTGCAGAGCCTGTGGACGAGTCATCCAAGTGCCGCGCGGAAATTGTTGTTTCAAGCCGATCAGCGCGATCACTAGAAAGAATGATCCGGCCATGATCAGACCCGGGATGATGCCCGCGATGAACAGGTCTCCAATCGGGAGTTGCGCCAGCACGCCGTAGATCACAAACAACATTGACGGAGGGATCACGGGCGCGAGCAACCCGCCGGCGGCGGTGGTCGCGGCGGCAAAGCCGGGATCATAGCCTTCCTTGGTCATGGCAGGCACCATGGCACGGCTCATCACTGCGATCTGACTGGCGGCTGATCCGATAATGGCGGCCATGAACATATTGGCCAGTAAGTTGATATAGGCCAACCCGCCGCGAAATCCGCCGACAAACACCCGCGCCGCTTGAACCAGTCGCTTGGTCATGCCGCCTTCGTTCATCAACTCGCCTGTCAGGATGAACAGCGGGATAGCCATCAGCCCGTAGTTTTCGACCCCAGCAAACATTTGCTGTGAAAAACTGTCGTACAGCACGGTATTGCCACTGTCGTAGATGTACCACATCGCGGTTAGCGACAGCACCAACGCAATGGGAACCGAGGCAAACAGCAGCACCAAAAACAGAATGGGGGTCATGGAGCGTCCTCTTCTGCCGGGGCTGGGTGCGTTAGGTTGGCACTGGCATGGAGCAGCGAGCCGAAGGCAAACAGCGGTACCACCAACCAGATCCAGACCTTTTTGATGCCCAGCGTATTGGTGGGTTCGGCGTAGACAAAGTTGAACGTGGCGCCTTGGAATGCTTTGATGTCGAACCCTTGTCGGGCCAGCTCCAGCGGCATGAACCAGCGCCAGCAGATCCAGATCAACAAGGCGGCAAAGACAAAAACGATGATGTCGGCAAAACGGGCCAGCAAGTATCCGACCCGTGGTGATGCCAGTTCAGGCAGCAGGGTGACAGCCACTGCGCTGCGGTGATGCACTGCGGCCGAAGCGGCCAGAAACGTCATCCAGACCATTGCATAGATTGCCGCCTCGTCGACCCAATAGATGGATTGGCCCATAGAGCGGGTGACCACGTTTAATAGGATTAAGCCGGATACGGTTGCGGCAAGGGTGGCGGCGCAGAATATCTCGACCCGCGCCCAGGCCTTGGATGCCTGATACAGCATGTGGCTGCCTCTTGATTTAGTGGGGGATTTTCTCGCCCGTTATTATGCCTCCGACACAGGGTGGCGCTTACCCTTGGGGAGGTGCAAAACGCCTTCCCGCGGGGAAGGTTAGCCGCTGCCCGGCGATGCCGGGCAGACGGGTCTCAGGTGACGGAACAGTCCTATTTGGTCGCGTCAGCAGCAGCGCGCAGGTCCGGCAGCGATGGCGCTTTGGCGGCCCAGATGGCCTCCCAATCTTCCATCACCGGGCCAAAGAATTCGGCGTCGACTGTCATGACATTGATGCCAACGCCGTTCAGGCTTTCGGTCCAGGCTGGGGATTTGGCGACATAGGCGTCCAGCGTGCTGTCCACATGTTTGGCCATCAGTTTGGAAATCATTGCCTTGTCGTCATCAGACAATCCGGCAAAGATCCGCGCTGAAACCAGACCGACCATCGGGAACATCATGTGGTTTGAAATCAGCAGAGTATCGGCATGCTCATAATACTTCAGCACGTTGATCAATTCGACATCCATGTCGATGGCGTCGACCTGGCCGTTGGCCAGCGCGTCATAGACGGCGGGCAGGGGCATCGGGGTCGGGGCGGCACCCACCAGATTGTAGAAATCCAAGATAGGATCAAACGGAGTGATCCGCAGTTTCTGACCTTTCAGATCATCTACCGTTTTCACTTCGCCGCGGGTCAGGATCTGACGCATACCGGCCGAGCCGTATCCAACACCAACAACGCCAGCTTCTTGCGGCAGGACAGCCAGCATATCCTTGGCTGTGTCCGACCGCAGGATGGCGGCGGCGTGGGTGATGTCGTTGGCCAGATAAGGCGCGTAGAAGGCGCCTAAGTTGGGCACTCGGTTCGACACTTCGGCGACGGTCATAAACGCCATGTCCAGCGCGCCGGTCTGCAGTTGCTGCAGCATCTGCGCCTCATTGCCCAGTTGGCGGGCAGGGAACACGGTGATGCTGTGGGCGCCTTCGGATTGATCGGCCAACTCGGCCCCAAAGGCCTCGGCGGCTTTGGTCCAGACGTGGGGTGGAGGAGTGATCAGGCCAAGGCGGAAGTCTTTGGCTTGGGCCGTGCCTGTGGCCAGAACAGCGGCGGCTGCAAGGGTGGCGGCTTTGGTAAAGGTCTTGATATTCAGTGTCATCAAATAGTCTCCCTAGTAGAATCATTGTTGTTTTTGGTGAGTTTAGGCAACTCACCAGAGCTGGGAAGGGTTATTACATCCGGCAGGCAGCCCTGAAACTACAGCGATCTCTGCCGCTTTGTAGGTTCCAAACATCTTACGTTGGTATTTTAAGCTTAAAGTATTCACTACGGTCAAGACATTTTCGTTGATAGCTGCCGATGAACGGAAAATACCAATGATCTGTGTGGCAAAAGGTCAGGCGATAATCAGACCACCAGAGTATCAGTTATGACCAACGTCGTGCCGGGCGACTGATACCGATTTGACAACGGCATGGCAGGGCACGCCAGGGGCAAGATCCAGTGCCTTTGCCGAGCGTTGAGTGATGCGCGCCAGTAATAAATCAGTACCACAGCGCAACTGCACCACAACGCCGGGACCACCACCCGCGCGGATTTCAGTGACCGTGCCGGGCAGAATGTTCAAGGCAGACAGTCCTTTGGGCATTTCGCGAGACAGGATCACATCCTGCGCCAGAATGCGGATGCGGGTTTTGGCCTCGGGCGGTAGATTGATTTGCGGCAAGAACAGGTGACCGCCTGACACTGCCAGTTCAGTCAGCCCATCAGGGTGATGCGTCATAACTTGAGCAGGCAGCACTGATCCGGCCTCGCGCAGTCCCAATTGGCGCACCATTGAAGGATCCGAGAAGACCTGTTCGGCAGTACCAACTTGCACGACTTTGCCCTGATCCAGCACCACCACGGTTTCAGCAAGTCTGGCCACCTCGGCCACCGAGTGGCTGACATAGAGGATGGGCAGGCCGGTTTGGTCGCGTAACTGTTCAAGATAAGGCAGGATTTCGTCTTTGCGGGCCGCATCCAGTGCCGCCAAAGGCTCGTCCATCAGCAACATACGTGGGCGCGACAGCAAAGCGCGACCAATTGCAACACGTTGTTTCTCGCCACCTGACAGCTCACCCGGGCGACGTTGCAGCAGGGAGGTAATGCCGAGCATCTCGGCAACCTCCGTCAGCCCCCGCCCAGAATGGCCACGCGGCGCAAACCGCCTGCCATAGTTCAGGTTCCCCAGCACAGACAGATGTGGGAACAGCCTAGCGTCCTGAAACACATAGCCCAACCGGCGGCGATGCGGCGGCGTGTTTGTCCGCTTGGAGCTGTCGAACAGCACATCGGATTGCAGGGTAATTCGACCCGACTGCGGTTTCAGCAAGCCAGCTACAGCGTTGATCACCGTGGTTTTACCCGAGCCAGACTGCCCAAACAGGGCGGTTATGCCACCGGGTGTTTGAAAGGACACATCCACAGTCATGTCGCCCAAACTGTGGCGGATATCGACGGACAGACTCATTGACCGCTGACCCGTTTGGCAGCGCGTCGCGCCAGAACTTCGGAGGCAATCAGCGCAGCCATGGCGACGGCAACCGAAACGGCCACCAAACGCAAGGCTGCGCTCTCACCGCCGGGCACCTGCAGAAAACTGTAGACTGCCGAGGGAAGGGTCTGGGTTTGTCCCGGAATGTTGGCGACGAACGTAATGGTGGCACCAAACTCACCCATTGCCTTGGCAAAACCCAATACAGCACCGGCGATCAACCCAGGCAATACCAAGGGCAGGGTGACAGTGGCAAAGACCCACAGACGCGAGGCCCCCAGTGTCGAAGCGGCCTGTTCCAGCTTGGGATCCACCGCCTCGATCGCCAGACGGATGGCACGTACCATCAGTGGAAACCCCATAATGGCAGCGGCCAGCACTGCGCCGGTCCAGCGAAACGCCAGAACCAGACCAAAGGTTTGCTCCAGCCAAGCCCCAACAGGCGCGCGGCGACCAAAAGTGATCAGTAGCAAATACCCGGTCACAACCGGTGGCAGGAACAGGGGGAGATGCACCAGAGCATTCAGCAATTGCTTGCCAGGAAAGCTCCAGCGCGCCAGAGCATGTGACACCAACAGTGCAAAAGGCAGGCTTAGCAGGGTCGCCCAAAAGGCAACCTTTAGCGAAAGCGCTACCGCCTGCCATTCTTCCGGCCCCAGCCAATCCATCATTCTGTGACCCTTAATGGACTGAATCCATGACGGGCAAACACAGCCTGTGCAGCATCGCTGCGCAGAAAATCATAGGCAGCTTGAGCCTCAGGCGATACCGGCTCAATCAGTGCCAACGGATAGAGAATTGGGCTATGGCTGTCGGCTGGGAACAGACCCAGCAGCCGGACTTGCGGTGCGGCGCCCAGGTCCGTGGCATAAACAATGCCCAAAGGAGCCTCTCCAGTGGCTACCAGTCGCAGCGCGGCGCGAACGTTATCCGTTTGGGCGACCTTATCTTTTACACTGTACCAGACACCAAGCGCCTCCAGTGCTTCGCGACCGTAGATGCCAGCAGGCACCGCTTTGACCAAAGCCATCGCTAACACCCCGTCTCCCAGCGCAGTTGCCAATTCAAATTCGGGGGCAGGGCGGAGCTGCACAGAGTTTCCCGGCGCTGCAATCAACGCCAAACGGTTGCTCAGCAAATCAATACGGCTGCCTTGAGCCAGTAACCCATCCTGATCCAGCACATCCATCCAGGCTGTATTAGCGGATAGAAATAACTGTGTCGGCGCACCTTGCTGGATCTGGCGGCTAAGGGCTGAGCTACCGCCATAGGCAATCTGTAGCGCGTTATCCGGGTATTCTTGCGCCAACGCGTCCAAAGCGTTTTTCAGGCTAGCGGCAGCAAATAAGGTAACCTCTGCCGCGGCCAGTGGTCCTGACAAAACCGCCACACAGACACCCAGGATAGATATCAAAGAGCAGAAATGGCGCTGTATCCACATCACAACGGTCAGGGCGCGATCAAGGTGACGCCGGGAATGCGCTGGAGATGATACATATCCTCGTCGTAGATTTCGGTCAGGCTGTCCACCAGTTCTTCAGTCCAGCCGGGAAGGTCGAGCTCTTCCTCCAGCGCCTCTTCCAGCGCAAATTTGTCGAGAAAGGCCGCATAAACCCGGCGCTTCTGCATCTCGCTCATCTCGCCGTGTGCCTCCAGATAGTCGCGCAGCCGCGTCATGCCTTCGCTCGACATGATGGTCGCCAAGAGGTCCAGATCTCCGAGCAGGGCTTCTTGGGGTTCAATCCCAGCCATATCGCGCAGAATCTGCCCCCAGATCAGCGGCATATCTTCGTAACACCAAACGGTGATTGCAATATCAGGCAGGGCCTGTCGCAACCGGGTCATCATTTCCGACCAGCGCAATTGTTGCGGATCGGTTTGCTTCATGACCTCCTTCAATCTCCGGGGCGATGCCTTTTCGAGCAGCGCGGGCAGAAATCCAACTGGATTGCGCAGCCCCATGAAGATCTCGATCTGATCATAGGGGAACAGTTGCTGTAGATAGTGCATGCGCTGTACCGATTCCGGATAAAGCAAGTCGTCTTTCAGGGCACTGCGCTGAGAGCCAAAGAAATGCGGGTTGGACAGCACCACCCGATCGGCCTCTTCTTCGTCCAGAATGGCATCCCAGAGCACGTCGCGCGAATCTGCGGCAGGTGATCCACCCTCTAGCGCGGAGAAACATTCTTTCAGCAAACTGCGATACTTGCCCGGTCCCGGCACTGCCACGCCGCGCTTGGAGAAATCCTCCTTATTGCGCAGCAAGCTTTTCAGCAGGCGGTCTTCTTCGGTCGCGTGTGCGCCAGTGTGAACAATAACCTGCATTGTAAAGTCACGTCTCCCAGTGAAATAACGGCTTGTCTTGAGTAATGCGAGTGGCCGGTTAGGTCAAATCGCAAGGTCGGGTAGGGTGGTTTTTGAAAAAATCGTATATACAGGCCATAACACTCATTTTGCTGCTTGCGCACCATGCATTGAATCGCTAATCCCTGCCTCAAGTGCCCCTATAGCTCAGCTGGTAGAGCAACTGATTTGTAATCAGTAGGTCCGCGGTTCGAGTCCGTGTGGGGGCACCACTTTCCAATTCATTAATGTCCAAAGACATCCGAATATCCCTGTGATATATGGGTTTTGGCGATGTTCTTTGTCCAGTGCTGTCTTATGGCGTTTGGTGAGATGCCCCCAGATTGGGGGGCTTTTTGGGGGCTTCGCGACTTTGGTGAAAAGGCGAGGCCCCCAGATGCCGCTCAGTGACGTTCAGATTCGAAATCTCAAACCGAGAGCTAAGCCATATAAGGTTTCAGACTTTGAAGGGCTTTACCTTCTTGTGACGCCAGCTGGTTCCAAACTTTGGAACGTAAAGTACCGACTGTACGGCAAAGAGAAAAAACTGTCGCTGGGTGCGTATCCCGCGATCTCATTGGCACAGGCGCGAATGCTCAAAGAAGAAGCCCGAGCCAAGATTGCTCTGGGCAATGATCCATCTGAGGCAAAACAGGCGGCCAAGCTCGAAATCCGAGAAGCGCAGAGCCACACTTTTGAGAAGATTGGCGATGCTTTTTTGGAGAAACAGCGCAAAGAGGGCAAAACCAAAGCCACCCTCGACAAGACGAGTTATCATTTGAAGCTCGCGAATGCGGGCTTTGGACGTAAACCCATCACGGAAATCACTGCGCCAATGATCCTAGCATGTCTGCGCAAAGTCGAATCTAGGGGCAACTATGAGACAGCACATCGGTTGCGTGCACGGATTGGGTCCGTATTTAGGTTTGCTGTGGCGAGTGGAGTAGCCGAAACCGATCCCACCTATGCGCTTAAAGATGCGTTGATACGTCCAAACCGCAAACACCGCGCGGCAATCACTGATCCGGTGAAACTTGGGGCGCTCATGGTTGCTATTGATGGGTTTGACGGGCAAGCCAGCACTCGAATTGCGCTGCAATTGCTCGCAATGCTGGCCCAAAGACCGGGAGAGATCCGACAGGCGAAATGGCAGGAAATCGATTTTGAGACAAAGATTTGGTCGATTCCTGCGGCCAAAATGAAGATGCGCCGCGATCACAATGTGCCCTTGCCAAATCAAGCCATTGATCTCTTGTCGGAATTGCGTGAGATTTCAGGCGAGGCCGAATATCTCTTTCCTTCGCTACGCTCTTGGCATCGCCCTATGTCAGACAACACCTTGAACGCAGCCTTGCGTCGCATGGGGTATTCCGGAGATGAAATGACTGCGCATGGGTTTCGCGCGAGTTTTTCTACGCTGGCGAATGAAAGCGGGCAGTGGAACCCGGACGCAATTGAAGTGGCTCTTGCACATGTCGAACGCAATGAAGTGCGCAAGGCATACAATCGGGGGAAATATTGGGATGAACGTGTAAAGCTTGCAGATTGGTGGGCGACACTGTTGGATAGCATCAGACCAACCTGAGCATTGATATGAAAAAGATCTACAAACTTAAACAGTGGTATTCCATTGACGATGCCGCGGACAGGCTTTCTCTGACGCTTGGAGAAGAAGTGAGTTCTCTAGCGGTTCTCGAACTGGCGCTTGACGGCCATATTAGCCTTCATTGGTTTATGCGACATGTCTCTGCGCAAGAAGGTGTCTATGAAACTCGCTCGGAGCTGATGTTGCTCGACAAGGAGAACAAACTTACTTTGCCTATGGGAATGGAGGGGGAGGGGGCGACAGTAAATGTTCTGGTCAAGGATTTCTTTCCTTTGGACGGTCGAAAGAGCATTTCGATTTTGGACGGCCCACATCGTTTGCGTCTAGAACTATGTATCGCACTAGAAGATTATTTGAGAGCGCATTTAACGAACACTGGGGGGAACCTGTCTTGCTTCGATGGTTTTTTTGTTGAAAATGATGATGGACACCTTTTCCAGGTAATGAAGTCTTTCGATAGTGAATACATAAAGAGCATGTCTCCAGACGAGCGGTTAAACGTGTATGACGTGCGCAGATACTATCCGTCCGGATATTGGCCAGATTTGTCAGAGTTGGGGTTCACTAAACAAGAGTTGGAGCGTTTTGAAGGTACACTTCTAGACAGCTGTCCAAAGGAGGTTGCCAGTCGTGAACGCCAAACCCTGTACAAATTGATAATTGCAATGGCTGTGGACTTCTATGGCTATGAGCCAAAGGCTTCGAGGAGCCCGTTTCCTAAGGAACTTGAAGGAATTTTGGATCGTCTTGGCCTTCCAGTCAGTGACGATACAATTCGTCAAAAGCTCAAGGAAGCTGCGGAATTGTTGGACCAAGACGTCGAAAAGTAGCCTAATTCGGTTTCATCCAAACCTAGTTCGACCAGTTACATTCCCGACCACGTTAGACCTGATTCATCTTCAACAAACGAGATGGAACAATGTCTGATACTGGTAACTTCCCTCTTACGGGGTTCGTGAGACTTTCTCAAATTTTGGCGCCCACTGGTCCGATCCCTGTTTCCAAATCGACGTGGTGGCAAGGCGTCAAGGACGGGCGTTTTCCGCAATCGCAAAAGCTTGGGCCGCGAACGACAGTTTGGAAAGCCGAGCACATTCGGGCGCTCTTTGAGGATCGGGAGGATGGGTAAGCGCGCCAACCCGATGGCGGTCAAGGCTGCGCTCACATACGACATCAATGAGGCTGCGGCAGCTGTGGGCAAAACGCCCGCGACTGTTCGCAGCTGGATCAAGGACGGCCTCCCGGTCATGAGTTCCCGCAAGCCTTACCTCATTTCTGGTGAGGCAATCCGTTTATATCTTCGCGCAAAATACGAGGCCGCTAAGCGTCCACTTGGGCTGAATGATTTCTTTTGCATAGGGTGTGGAGGTGCCCGCCAGCCTGTCGGGATGGCTGCAACAGTTTCGCCAATAAAAAATCGAACGGTTCTCCTGAAAGGGATTTGCAGCACATGCGGCAGCGCATGCACCCGGAGGCGCCTGCTAATGAACAGCCCTTCGAAATCCCTACTACCGTGCCAAGAGGGTTCTGATTGTTATCAAGGCGAGGATTTTCGTTATGGCCCTTTGCGCGTCGTTGCCTTCACTGATGTACTTCAGTGGCTCATACAGCGCAGCACACGCGCTCAGAGGGCAGTTGGGCCCTGTGAGATGTACCGTACTCGAAACGCTTTGATCAGGGACTGTGCCACGCCCAATGGCAATGATGGTGAGGTGCTTCTGGAGCGTCTGCTAGGGCGCACCTGCCAATGTTGATGTTCTCCGAGCCAGAGGGAGCGTTTCTGGGTACCCCTTACGCTCTTCAACGGCAGGCGCCCTTGTATTTGCGTTTCGACCACCGCCCTTATTGGCCCGCGATCCGTACCGTGTTGGGCGGCACAGAAACGCTTGCAGCCGTTGCGTTAGCACTCGGCTTAGGGGAGCAATGGCTCAGCTACAGTCGAACCTCCAGGCACTATGACGTGCCGCACCGATACAGGAACCGCTACTACACCTGGCGCTTCATTACCGGGGCCATGGATCGGCTGGACGAGAAGGGTCTCATTTACCATGATCGTCGCCCACCGGGACAGCGCGGCTGGCAGAGCGCTGCAAAGGCGAAGCCAGAGCTTTGCGAAATCATCGCTGACTTAACGAGGTGCACACCTCCAATGCTGACCTGGCCATCCGAAACCATTGTCTTACGCGATGCAAACAAGGCGCCAGCTGACTACAGTGACACAAGGGCAACTCTCCGAATGCGCAAGAAACTGTGCAAGATCAACGAAGGAATCTGCGGTTTGGGTCTACCTCCAACTATCTGCGCTCCTCTAGTCCGCATTTTCAATCGAAATTTTCAGCGTGGCGGACGCTTGTACGCTAGGGGCGGCGGATGGCAGGTCCTTTCAAAGGAGGCGCGTAGGAGCATTCAAATCGTTGGCGAGCCAGTTGTGGAGTTGGATTTCAGCTGCCTGCACCCTTCCTTGCTCTATGGCAAGATAGGAGGACGTATGCCTGCCGACGCCTATTATCTTCCGCCATGGCCGCGTTCGTTGGTAAAGCGTGCCCTGCTAATTTTAATCAATGCTTCAACGCGTCGTAAGGCCCAACTTGCCATTGCGTACCATGAGGCCATGGTCGGGGTCGCGCTTCCAGCCACAAGCGAAGCCTTAGCCGCAGCCGAACGCTTGATCATAGACATTTGCGCCCTGCACCATCCGATTACCTCAGCCTTCGGATCAGACGAAGGTGCTCAGCTTATGCGGTTGGACAGCGACATTGCCGAAGCCGTGTTGCTGGACTTGCTCAGGCAAGGAGACGTTGCCTTACCTGTACACGACAGTTTTATCGCGCCTGCATCAAAACGCGCTGAGTTGGAGCGGGCCATGATCGAAAACGCCGAGCGCATTGCTGGCTTAAAACTCAATGTTAGCTAACTTGAAGCAATGACATGAAAAAAAGAAAAGACAGAAGACAGAAGAGAGAAGAGGGTAGAGCCCCCCAGGTCACCACCCCAGTCACCACTATTCAAACACTCCTTTCTCCCCAGGTCACCACCCCAGTCACCTCTATTCAAACACTCCTTTCTCCATATGTGGAACATTTGGTGGGTAAGTGCATGAAAGTAAAAGAAAAGCCTTGCGGGGGATCCTCCCGCCTGAAACTCAGTCACTCCTCAACCCATTTTGGGAGCCCAAGGGTTTGGCGTTGCGTTAGGGAAGCTTCTATTCCCCTCCCTCCGACGCGAGCGGACTGGGCAAGGGGGATACGTAGTGGCGCACGCCTTCTATCGGGTAACGAAACAAGAGAAACGACATGAAAACTTATCGCTCTTTGACCGGACCTGAACTCAAAGCCATCCGCCGCAAGGCAGGTCTGACGCAGACTGATATGGCAAAGATAGTCGGCTGCACCCGTTACATTGTTAGCCGTTATGAAACCAAGCGGCGGGCATTCCTTCCGAGAGAATACTGCTGGGGTTGCTTGGCAAGAATTTTCGAGGTTTTACGAGTTCGTGTTTTGCCGCATTCCGAAATCAAAAAACCCGTGCTCGAAGCGCAGGCATATGGGGTATTACTCAAGCCAGATAAGAATAGTAAGTGCCTAGATCGCATAAAATCTCGAAACAAAGCCCGCGGTGCAGCAAAGATTTCAACGAACCGCTGGACCTGCCGAGCGAAGACACGAAAGGGGCATCCCTGCCGCTTGTTGTCAGAGCCTGGCAAGCGGCGATGCAAGTTTCACGGTGGAATGTCGACTGGGCCGAAGACAGAAGAGGGCAAGGCCCGCATTGCTGAGGCGCAGCGGCAGCGCTGGGCAAGCTATCGCATCAAGTCTAAGGGCAAGATCGATTAGCTGCTTAGGAGAGGGAAGCGCACTGGGCGGCAATGCATCGATGCAGGTCTCGCAAGCGGGCAGCGATACGCTGCAGGCGCAAGCATCATTGCCGCCGATGCCAATCGCCAACAATCCACGCCGAAGGCTGATTGGAACCCTGAGGCAATCAATCAAGATGATGCACCGCGCGCTGTTCGCGAGTATTTAGAAACACTTGATGATGCGGCGTTTGTGGTCGAGATGAATTCGATCATATGAAGTTCTGTATTTCTGTGCGAAAAACCACCAGGCGAGTATTGGCAAGGTTTTTTCTTGGTAGAGGCCTCGTTTCTACAAGAAATGGACCTCAATGATTGAAACTCCCCGCTCTAACCGTTTAAGAGGAACGCAAATAGTCAAAAACACCTTTAGGCAGGAATGTGGTTTATGAAACATTTGGGTCGCGTTGTACCATCGCCAGAACAACTGGCAATTATGAGCACTAATCGCTTGGGAACAGAACTGATCCGAGGATCCGCAGGCAGTGGAAAAACGACCACCGCACTTCTTAGACTTAAATCTCTCACAAACTTCATGAAGGCGAGAAAAGGTAGAGAAGGGAATGAGGACCCGGTAAGGGTATTACTCCTAACTTTCAATCGTACGCTTGCGGGTTATGTGCGCGCTCTTGCGGAAGAACAGATGCTCGATCCAACTCATGAGTTGGAAATCGCGACATTTGCAAAATGGGCGCGAGACAATCTGGGTGAACCAAATATTGATGATAGTGCCGCGCGCACTTATCTCAGATCCCTTTCCGAAAAATTTGACACTCTCGAAACCGACTATTTGATTCAGGAAGTTGAATATTTGCTGGGGCGTTTCGAACCCGATAAACTTGAAAATTACATTGGTACTGAAAGGACTGGAAGAGGCACCTTACCGCGTGTCGGCCCGGCCCTACGTAGGCGGATACTAGACGAAGTTGTGTATCCATACGTCCACCACCTTAACTCAGAGGGGTTGTTGGACTGGAATGGACTGGCTCTTGACGTGAGGCAAAAACTCTCCAGCCTTGATTATGACATTGTCGTTGTTGACGAAAGTCAGGATTTCTCTGCCAATCAATTGCGTGCCATCCGACACCATCTAGCCGAAAATCACGCAATCATATTCGTGATCGATACAGCCCAGCGTATCTATGCTCGTGGATTTACATGGATCGAAGCCGGATATGAAATTGCAGGTAATCGGTCTCATCGCCTGGGTGAGAATCACAGGAATACGCGCCAGATAGCTTCGTTTGCAGCAGGTCTCTTGGATGGAATGCTTGTGGATGTCGATGGAGTTCTTCCTGATTTGAATGCGGCAAAAACCGACGGACCGCTACCTCAAGTTCTGAGCGGGCGCTATCCGCTTCAGCTTGACTGGGCGATAAACTACATCCGCCAACATGTTGATCTAGAGAATGAAACGGTGGCTTTTCTTAAACCGAAAGCAGGTAAATGGTTCGATTTTGTTCGAACTCGTCTCAAGAATGAGGACATTGGCTTTGTAGATATGACTCGACGGTCAGAGTGGCCAGACGGACATGAAAACGTGGCGATTTCAACTTTTCATTCGGCCAAAGGTCTCGAATACGACCACGTAATAATTCTGGGGTTCAACCAGGAAACTACAGAATTTGGAGAGGAGGAAGTGAGTGATCAGGTGCGTGTGCTGCGCAGTCTATTAGCAGTTGCTGTTGCAAGGGCAAGGAAGCAAGTCATTGTGGGGTACAAGCCTGGCGAAGAGTCTAGGCTTACCCAGTTTTTTTCCGATCATACGTATGAAGAAATTTCTCTATGAGTATTGCAGCTGAAATTGCGCGCCGGGACATTTCAGAAGTTCTACACTTTACCACAAATCGAGGTGTTACAGGCTCACTCCACAATAGGAGTTTGTTGTCACGTCCGCTTCTTGATGAAGACCAATACCTTCGACACGTGCTGCAACTCAATTGGTTAGATCGCCCAGAGGAATCTGAATTCTTTGATAAGTCCAATGATTGGTTGCGGTTTGTGAATCTGTCACTTTCTGAAATTAATAAGAGGCTATTTCGGCTTTCGCAACAAAGGCACAACGCGACGGACTTATGGTGGTGCATACTCTCGTTCGATCCAATCATTATGACACATGAAAACGTTTGGTTCGCGACAACAAATAATGGCTACGACAGATGTATTCGGGGCGAAGGAAGCGATGGCCTGGATGCATTGTTTGCGCAACGTGTAGCCAGAAAGAGCATGGGTATTACCGGGTACCCTTGGAATGTAAATCGCCTTGCCAGAGTCGATAGTCTCCCAACTTGTGAGCAAGCTGAAGTCCTCTACCCTGAGCAGGTGAGCCTTGAATATCTACGCCGAATATATGTTATGGAAGAAGAGGATCACGATATGGTCGCGGGACTATTGACGGATTTTGAATATGAGGGTGTTGAGGTCGTCGTTCGACCGGAAAAATTTGGAGGGCAGCCAAATTGATTAGTGTTCGGACAAGCAACCTAGTCTCCACTTACGATGTAAGGGAGTTTGAACGTGTTGTAGTCAACTCTGCACTTTGGTCGGCGGCAGGTGACGCACTCGGCTGGATGACGGAGCTATCGCGTGGAACAAGTGGTGTAAAGCATCGCACAGGTGTGAATTTTGTGAAGGAACCATTGGCGTGGAAACGCCTTATAGGTGGCCGCTCCGGCGTTTCTATTGATTTGCCTACAGGAACGTATTCTGATGATACACAACTCCGCCTCGCGGTATCTCGCGCCATACGTGGGAATGGTGATTTCGACGTCGAAGCGTTCGCCAAGGTAGAAGTCACCGTTTGGCAGGGCTATGGCCTCGGCGCTGGCATCGGGTCGAAAGCGGCCGCAACTAATCTATCCAAGCGGGGAGTAAATTGGTTCTCCAATTTCTTTAAGACAGATAGGCAGACTTATACAAATGCGGGAGGCAACGGGGCTGCAATGCGCATTCAGCCACACGTTTGGAGCTCGCAAAGTAGCATTGATGAGATGGTCAAGAGAGTGCTTCGAGATGCACTAGTAACCCATGGCCACCCACATGGTTTTTGTGGTGCGGTTTTTCATGCTTTATGCCTCTGGGCGACAATTCAAGACCGCAAAATCCCATCTCTTGCCGAAGCGCGTCACTTTATTTCGAACATGCAAAGCATACCCAAGCTAATAGCTGAAGACAGTGAACTTTCCTCGTTTTGGCTTCCAACATGGGAGAGGGAGGCTGGCGTTGATTTAGAGAGTTCTTTGCAGCGGTTTTGTATTGAGGCCGAACATGACTTGAAGCTTGTGGAAAACGTATTGGCTCACGGTGGAAGGGACCAATACCATCATGTGTTGAGGGAATTGGGCTGCCTGACTGATAGGTTTCGTGGATCTGGCTTCAAGACCTCTCTGGCGGCGTTGGCCCAAGCGTCTCTCCATTCAGGCGGCGATGTCGAAAAGGCCCTAATCGAAGCCGCAAACGAACTCGAAAGCGATACAGATACAATTGCCACGATGATCGGCGCTTTGCTTGGTGCGCTTAGCCCGCGGCCTCCATCTTGGACAGTACAAGACACTCGATATATTGAAAAGGAAGCTGTCAGACTGGCACGTGTGGCATTCAGGGAGCAACAAGAAAGCTTTGCGTATCCGGACATCTCAGAATGGTCCCCACCTGGCAGTCAGTCTGACTCTGTAGTGCAATTGGGGAGTTCGTTGGCATTGGTCGGATTTGGCCCCATGAAAGCGAAAGGTAAGGAGTATTCGTCACGTGGGTCTACTTGGCAATGGTTCGAGACTACACATGGTCAGACCATTCTCGCGAAACGGAGAACTAGGTTAGTTGGTAAAGCAGCCAAGAGTCAGTTCCCTAATGTTGGCCGTAGTCAAAGTCCTAAAGCGCCGCGCGAAATCGACAGAGCGGTGCAGCAGGACAGGCTTAATTTCGAAGACCGAAAGCTGCCACCGGATCGCCCTGTAAGAAACACGAAACACAAACCTGAAGAGCAAGTGTCTACCTTTCCAGGGTTAGATCTGGCGTCTCAAGAGGCAATTTCTTCAGGATTTGACGACGCAACAATTGGACGTCTCTTTAATCAATGCATTCAAGAGACTAGAAGTCTTGAGCAAGCCGTTGGTTTCGCTGCGATCGTTGCGAAAGCAAAATTGGTGCGAGGCCGAAGAAACTAGGAAATTGAACAGGCTATTGATTTGAGGCGATCGATTGCTTGGTCAATTGAGCGGTGGCGGTGTTCGGTAAGCGCGGCTTAGACCCCACATACCGTTTCGTTTGTTGATGTGCGATTCCGTCCCTTCATAGATTTAAAGGGAGTTTCTCTATGGGAGCTACGAACGATTTTCTCGCAGGAATACCACGCAGTTCAGATGGCAAACGGCGCTGGCCTCTGGAGCTGAAGGCACGGATTGTAGCAGAAACGCTGATCGAGGGCGCGACTGTGAATGGGGTGGCCAAGCGATATGATTTGATACCGAGCAGCGTTTCAGATTGGCGACGCATGGCGCGGATGGGCAAGCTTGTTTTGCCCAACTTGGATGGCATGGATTTTGTGCCAGTGCAGATTGCAGAACCTATGCCGCTTGAGTCGGTTCCAGCGCCAGCTATCAATTTGGCCAGCGTTGAGCTGCTCAAAGGCGGAGTGACGATCCGCTTGGCAGCTGACACACCAGCAACGCGGATTGCCGAGATCGTGGCAGCGCTGTGATCCATCCGTCACATGGGGTGCAGGTTTTTGTGGCGACCAAGCCTGTGGACTTCCGCAAGGGGCACGATGGTTTGGCCGCTTTGGTCCAGGGCCATCTGCAAAAGAAACCGTTCGACGGTGCGGTCTATGTGTTCCGCGCCAAACG
>MAAC01018437.1_pt1 | contig 41497 bp, 44 predicted proteins | sample 1115981 | NCBI WGS metagenome assembly MAAC01 (sample SAMN04961126, study PRJNA320927) | seawater metagenome | isolation source: sample BD02T64 sea water enriched with oil for 64 days | place: USA:Gulf of Mexico | collected 2013-07-27 | reverse complement strand
CAAGATTCTGGCCCGCCTGACCTTGGTGCCCGATCAAGACTACACCTACGAGGCCCGGCTGGTCCGCCGCATTGGGTCCAATCCGAAACGCGTGCTGGGCATCTTCCGCAAGCGCTCGGAAGGGGGGCGTATTGTGCCGATCGACAAATCGGGGTCGAACGAATGGATCGTCGCTGATGATGCCACCAATGGCGCCCGGGACGGCGAGCTGGTTGAGGCGGAACAAGCTGGCCCCAAGGGCCGCATGGGTCTACCGCGGGCGCGGATTGTTGACCGTCTGGGTGATCCATCCGCCCCCAAGGCAGTGTCACTGATCGCCATTCACCAACACGGTATTCCCGACAATTTCCCGGATGCCGTCGTGGCAGAGGCCGACAAGGCCAAACCGATGGACCTGAAGGGCCGCACAGATTTGCTCGACATGCCACTGGTCACCATCGATCCGTCGGATGCGCGCGACCACGATGACGCCTGCTATGCCCACGCCGATGACGACCCCAAAAATCCCGGCGGCCACATCGTCTGGGTCGCCATTGCTGATGTCGCCGCCTATGTGCGCCCCGGCACTGCGCTGGACCGCGAGGCCCGCAAGCGCGGAAACTCCAGTTATTTCCCCGACCGCGTTGTGCCAATGCTACCCGACCGCCTGTCTGGTGATCTGTGTTCGCTGCACGAAGGCGTGCCACGCCCCTGTATCGCAGTACGGATGCAGCTAGATGCCGAGGGCAACAAGCTATCGCATCACTTTGAACGCGCATTGATGCGCTCGGCCGCATCGCTGCATTACGGCGAAGTCCAGGACGCGATGGACGGTGCTCCGAATGACCGCACCGGTCCATTGCTCGAGGATGTGATCAAACCGCTCTATGCTGCTTATGGTGCGTTAAAGACAGCCCGCGAGGCCCGTCAGCCCTTGGAACTGGATCTGCCCGAGCGAAAGATCATTCTAGATGACAAAGGCACCGTGCAGTCGATCAACTTCCGCGACCGGCTGGATGCGCACCGGCTGATCGAAGAATTCATGGTGTTGGCCAACGTCGCCGCCGCTGAAACACTGATTGCCAAACGCGCCCCACAGCTGTTTCGCGTGCACGAAGAACCCTCGCCCGAAAAACTGGATTCCCTGCGTGAAACCGCATCGGCTGCCGGGCTGACGCTGGCCAAGGGACAGGTTCTGCAAACCCGGCACCTGAACGCGCTACTGAACGCCGCCGCTGGCACCGATGACGCCGAACTGATCAATATCTCGACCCTGCGGTCAATGACGCAGGCTTATTACGGCATCGAGAATTTCGGCCACTTTGGTCTGGCTCTTCGCAACTACGCACATTTCACCTCGCCAATCCGCCGCTATGCCGATCTGATCGTGCACCGGGCGCTGGTCACTTCACACGGTTGGGGCAAAGACGGGCTCGACCCGGCTGAGGTTGAAAATCTAGAGCAAACCGCAACCCATATATCCGACACCGAACGACGCTCGATGATGGCAGAGCGCGACACCACCGATCGCTATCTGGCCGCGTTCCTGTCTGAACGGGTGGGCAATGAATTCACTGGTCGGATCAACGGCATCGCCCGTTTTGGCGCCTTTGTACGGTTGGACGAAACTGGGGCCGACGGGCTGGTGCCAGTGCGCACTCTGGGACGTGAGTTCTTTCACTTCGACGCAGATGCCAGCACCCTGATGGGGGCGGACACTGGGTTTGTCATCACAATTGGTCAGCGGGTGACGGTTCGATTGACCGAAGCAACACCCGTCACTGGTGGGTTGCAGCTGGAACTGCTGACCATTGACGACAAAGTCCTGCCCCGTGGTGGCAGCCGCAGCCCGGCAGGTCGCTCCAGTGGCAAACGCAAGAAGTCCAAGGTCAAGCGCAAGAACGATAAGATTAAGCGCAAGGTCGTCCGTAAACGAAAATGACAGCGTAGGGTGCGTGCTTGCACGCACCCCTGTTTTCCGCATCAGCCGTCAAGCGGCTCGCGGATATGATAGGTCAATGCCCGCTTGATCAGCCAACCGTGGCGTAGGGGTTCAACTTCACTGGGGTGATCAAACAACACAGCTCGGGTGCCCTCAACCCGATCCCAGGCTGGGAACGTCTTAAGATACTCAGGTATCAACTCGCTTTGGCAATGAACAAACACCCCAAACCGGGCCCCTTTAGGCACCCCCAACCTTAGCGTGGAGCCGCTTTTGCTGTCGGGGGTAAGATAGGCAGGCTGACCCCAGCGCAGGGCCTCTTCAATCCGGCCAACAGCGGGCAATTCTGCGGCGATGTCAAAAATTAACGCGCGCAGCGCCAAAAGCCCGCGACGGGCCTCGGCATCCTCCAGATCAAAGGCCTTCTCAACTTTGGCGCTGGCAAAGGGATATTTCATGACAGGGGCACGGCCTCGTGGAATACCCGATCAACATAGCCACTTAACACCGGGTCGTCACTGATGCGCCGCACCAAATTGGTTTCCACCATGGTCGACCGCATCGCTTGCAACATTGCTGCAACGCTGAAATCTGCGCTGGTGATCTGGCCGCACATCAGGAAAGAGCTGTCTTTCAACAATACCGTTACCACCTGCAGATCTTGCTCCAACCGCGCTTTGCGTTCTTCTTCGTTAAAACGACCGGTGCCTTGAAAAGCCAAGCCGGTACAAACGGACTGACGGATTGAATGAGTCACCGGCCGACGTATCAGCGATGGAATTTCACTGAAATAGGCGTCGCGGATGCTGGGCCAGACCGCCTCGTTTGCCCACCGATCATAGACCACGTGAAAATACAACGTGTCCTCGGCCAACCGGATCAAAGCCTGAGCATGAGCCCTGTCGCGGGGCGCCAGACCTACGTCAAATTCAGCCCCCCTGGATTCGAGGTATCTGCGGATTTCACTGCTGTCTGGCACTAGCCCGTCAGGAGTACGCAGCACCGGCAGTTTACGGTGAGGCATCTTGCGTGGATCCTTCAAATCCTCGCGTTGCCAGCTTTGTCCGGCATAGGTCAGCAGCAGCGCCGCCTTGACGCAAAAGGGGCTAAAGCTAAAGACGTCGTTATGGCGGGGATAGGTAAGCAGAGTCAGCATAGTATGTGTCCAATGTTTGCGTTCTGTTCTCTTCCTACAAAACCGTAATGACAGTTTCTGTCATTAGCGGTAGGTAAAGTGAGTTATGTCTAGAACCCTCCGCCTGTTCCAATTGATGCAAGCCCTGCGCCAGGGCTCTGGCCCCCATACCGCCGCTGGTCTGGGAGATGAAATGGGAGTATCAGCGCGTAGCATTCACCGTGATATCGCCACCTTGCGTGAGATGGGGGCGATTATCGACGGCGAGGCCGGCTATGGTTTCACCCTGATCGAAGACAATGCGCTGCCGCCGATGGGCTTTCGTGATACCGAGCTAGAAGCGCTGGTATTGGGCCTGCGCGAGGTGCAGCAGATCGGAGATCCGGATTTAGTAGAGGCTGCAGGCGAGGCACTGCGCAAGTTGCAGGGACGTTTGCCACCGCGTCAGTCGCACCGGTTGCGCCACTCAGTGTTGTCCGCCTACCGCTTTAAGCGCCCTGAACCACCCTCGATCTCGGTCGCTGACCTGCGAGAGGCGACTTGGGACGAGCTAGAGGTGGCTTTCGACTATGTTGATGCAAAAGCTGCCACAACCACCCGACAGGTCAAACCGTTGGGATTGGTCTATTTCGATCACTCAACAATGCTGATTTCCTGGTGTCTTCTGAGGCAGGATGTTCGGGTCTTTCGATTAGATCGTATGTCGCAATTGCAAATCACCGAGCAGAGTTTCCGTCCTCATCGGGTGGCGATGCTACGCGATGCTTTGACCAAGATCCGTGCGGAAAAGCAGGCGCTGCAGGACAGTGCTGCTTCAAAAACGGCGGAACCTCGCAAGTCATTGGACTGAGCACTTTTGCCATACTCCCTGACCGGGTATATTTGTTGCGAGCAGAAAAATACGAGGTGCAAAATGCGCGTTTTGGTTTGGGCCAGTGGTGTGGCTCTATTGGTGGCAACGACTTCCGTTGCTGCTCCGTCAACATCTTTGCGGCCAGAGGGGCGGCCTGTTGTCGATACCCAACCTGCCCCGCAACAAGTGGCCGCAAATCGCAATTTTCAGCTGTGGGTCAATGGCTTTCGAAAGCGCGCTAGGACACAAGGCATTTCGACCGCCACGTTGGACCGGGCGTTCAAGGGGGTAACTTATGACCCCGAAGTTATCCGCCGAGACCGCAATCAGGCGGAATTCACCAAGTCGATCTGGGAATATCTCGACACCGCTGTATCGGACAAGCGCATCAAAAACGGTAAAGAGGCCCTGCTTGAGCAACAGCAGCGGCTGCAGCGAATCGAGGCCACATATGGCGTCGACAAGGAGGTGATTCTGGCCGTCTGGGGGATGGAGAGTTCTTATGGAACTTTTCGCGGAGACATGGATGTTGTGCGCTCGCTGTCGACCCTGGGTTTTGACGGTCGCCGTGGCCAGTTTTTTGAAAGCCAGTTGATCGCTGCATTGAAGATCCTGCAATCAGGCGATGTGCCGCCACGCAAGATGACTGGCAGTTGGGCTGGTGCCATGGGGCATACTCAGTTTATCCCAACGTCTTACCTGGCCTATGCTGTGGATTTCACTGGCGACGGCAAACGCGACATCTGGTCGGACAATCCCAGCGACGCGCTGGCCTCGACTGCAGCCTATCTAGCACGGTTTGGCTGGATCAAAGGCCAGCCATGGGGTGTTGAAGTGATCCTACCACGCGAGTTCAACTATGGTTTGGCCAGCCGTAGCATCAAGAAAAACCCGGCACAGTGGACCACTTTGGGCGTGAAGGGGATCAATGGGCGACCGGTCCCAGATTACGGGACGGGATCCATTTTGTTGCCCGCCGGAGGCAATGGTGCGGCCTTTATGATTTTCAAGAATTTCCAGGTGATTGAACGCTACAATGCAGCGGACGCTTATGTGATTGGTGTTGGGCACCTGAGCGACCGCATCAAAGGCGGCCACCCGATCCAAACCCAGTGGCCGCGCGGGGATCGGGCCCTGACCTTTATGGAGCGTCAAGAAATGCAAAAACAGCTGACACGTCAGGGGTTTAGCACTCAGGGTGTGGATGGCAAAATCGGCCCCAATACAACCGCCGCAGTACGTGCTTTTCAGGTCGCCAATGGATTGGTCCCGGATGGGCATGCCTCGCTCAACCTACTGAAACGATTGCAGTAAGCGAGAACATGGAGGGGCCAGCCCTTTTTGAACGGGTAAAGGATCTAAAATGGAAAAGGCCCCGGTGTTTGCCGGGGCCTTTGTTTTTCTGGGCACTGAGAGTTATCCCGGCGACATGCCACGCAGGCGTTCTGAGCGACGGCGCAGCAATTCGAGCGTCGCAAGCAACAGAACTGAAATTCCCACCAGGATCGTAGCCACTGCCAGAATCGTTGGTGAAATTTGCTCGCGCAACCCGATGAACATCTGCCAAGGTAGGGTTTTCTGTCCTGCGGAGCCGACAAACAGCACCACAACCACTTCATCGAATGACGTGATAAAGGCGAACAACCCGCCAGAGACCACGCCCGGCAGAATTAGCGGCATCTGCACCCGGAAGAAAGTGGTGACAGGGCCAGCGCCCATATTGGCGGCGGCGCGGGTCAGCGAGCGGTCAAAGCCCACCAAGGTTGCGGTCACCGTGATGATCACAAAGGGAATGCCTAGAACGGCATGCGCCAGTACCACACCCATGTAGGTGCCCTGCAAGCCAATACGGCTGTAGAAGAAGTACATACCAGCAGCTGAGATGATCAGCGGTACGATCATGGGTGAAATCAGGATTGCCATGATGGCGCGACGGAACGGCACATGTGGCTGGCTGAGGCCAATGGCCGCCAAAGTGCCAAAGGTGACCGATATCACGGTTGCCATAGGCGCGATCCGAATCGAATTCCACAGGGCGTTCTGCCAGTCTTGGTTACTGAAGAAATCCTGGTAGTGTTTCAGCGAATAACCGGCCGGATCAAACCGCAGCATTTCGGGGGTGAAAGTGAAGAAATCCTGAGCATTGAAGCTGAGCGGCATCACGACCAGAATTGGGGTGATCAGAAAGGTAAAGACCGCCCCACAAATGACCCGAAACGTATAGTGCCACAGCACTTGGCCCGAGGTCAGGTAAGGCGCCAGATGCGCACGATAGCGCGAGGTGCCCAGCCAGAAGATGAACCAGCCAGCAAACCAGCCGAACAAACCGCCAAGTACCGCCGCGGGCAGGCCTCCGAGGAAAAATCCAGCTACAGCAAAGGCTGCGATCAGGACCCAACGGAATGGCTTTTCCTTGTCCAGCATCGAAGTAAGAGCAAAGCCCAGCGCCGCCATTATGGCCGCGCCGACCAGTACGCCCATCAGGCCGGACCCCTGCGAGGTGCCAACAAAGAGGCCAAAGAAGGCACCGGAGGCTGCAGCGGTTGCAGCGACAAAGCCGGGAGTTTGATTTTCTACAGGTGTTAATGCCATCTGTCTTATCCCAGCTTCACATTGTCGATACCGACAATTTTGTCATAGGCCCAGTACAGGACCAGAACCACCGCCAGCAGAATGGCACCCAGCGCAGCGGCCAGCCCCCAGTTCAACGAGGATGAGATGTGGAAGGCGATTCGGTTGGAAATGAACACACCCTTGGTGCCGCCAACCAGTTCCGGAGTGATGTAGTAACCAATCGACAGGATGAACACGAGGATCGAGCCCGCGCCAATTCCCGGTATCGATTGCGGGAAATAAACCCTCCAGAATGCGGTCCAGTTGGTTGCGCCCAGTGATTTAGCGGCCCGCAAATAGGTCGGTTGGATGGTCTGCATCACAGAATACATCGGCAGGATCATGAACGGCAGCAGGATGTGGGTCATGGCCACAATCGTGCCAAACTGGTTGTTGATCATGACAAGTCGGGCGTCATCTGCGACCAATCCCAGCCAGACCAGGGTCTCGTTGATCACCCCTTGCTGTTGCAACATCACCTTCCAGGCTGAGGTACGCACCAGCAGCGAGGTCCAAAACGGCAATAGCACCAGGATCATCAACATGTTGGAGGTGCGCGCTGGCAGGTTGGCCAGAATCCAGGCCACCGGATAAGCCAGTATGATGCAGCTGATGGTGATGACCATCGACATGAACATCGTGCGTTTGAATAGAGTGATATAGATCTGCTGGTTTTCAGGACGCGCCTCGGCACCGTCAGTGCCCTTTTGCATGTCGATAGAGTTCAGGAAATAGCCATTGGTATATTTGGGGCTGTAGGTCTTGATGGTGCGCCAGACCGCGATTTTGGCCCAGCCATCATTCATGTCGATGAACTTGGCCTTAAATGGTGCATCTTGCGCCAAATCCCACTTTTTGATCTGGCGGCCAGATTTGCGGAACAGGGACGAAATCCCGGTGAGTTCATAATTCAAGCGAGTACCCAAACGAGTATGCCGTTTGGCTTCCACTGCAACTTTGAGATCAGCTGCCAATGCGGCATAGACCGCCTCTGAGGGGGGCTCTCCGCTATCAGGATCCCAGTCTTGCAGGGCGACGACCGTTTTGGGAAGCGTATCCATGACAATATTGTTCTCGACTGAGCGGAACAGCATGTCACCAATCGGCATTATAAATGTCAAAAGCACGAACAAAAGCAGTGGCGCAATCAGCATCAACGCCCGGATCTTTTGCCTGCGAAGAGCGCGGGCCAAACTGCGTTTCAGCGGCGTGCCGTCGGCCGCAATCACTGGGCCAGTGTCGGTAATATCGCTCATGTGTGTCCCCGTTGTCGTCGCTCGTTAGTCAAGCGTTCGCCAGTCGTCCAATTCGGACCGCAGCGCAAAATAGCGCCAAACACCAAGGGGCAGAGGAGACCCGCCCCTTGGTAATTCATGTCAGCTATTACTTAGCCAACCACGCCTGGAATTTGGCGTCGATGTCGTCGCGGTAGTCAGCCCAGAACTCGTAGTTGTACAGGAACGTGTTCTTAGCGTTGTTAGGATCGGTTGGCATGTGTGGTGCCATGTCGATACCCAATTCCGCGTGCTGACCTACCAGAGGTGCCGAAGAGGCACGGGCCGGACCGTACGAGATGTACTTGGCCTGGTCAGCCAAACGCTGGGTGTCGGTTGCGAACATGATATAGTCCAGCGCACGAGCCTGACGCTCGGGGCTCAGACCAGCTGGAATGATCCAACCGTCAAGGTCAAACACTTGTGCGTCCCACAGCATGGCAACCGGCTGTTTCTGCTCTTCGATAACCGAGAACAGACGGCCGTTGTAGGTGGAGCCCATGACAACTTCGCCGTCAGCCAACAGCTGAGGCGTGTCAGCACCAGCAGACCACCAAATTACGTCGTCTTTGATTGTTGCCAGTTTGGCCAGAGCCTGCTCTTGACCTTCTTCGGTTTCCAGAACGTCATAGATGTCTGCTTTGGCAACGCCATCACACATCAGCGCCCATTCCATGTTGTTGATCGGACGCTTTTCGAGCGCACGTTTGCCTGGATAGGCTTCGGTGTCGAAGATTGCGCAGACAGACGTCGGCGCTGTGTCGCCAACCAGATCGGTACGATAGCCGAAAGTGGTCGAGTACACGATCTGTGGGATGAAGCATTCGGAAACCAGCAGGTCACCAAAATCTTCCGAAGCCGATGTTCCATCAGGAGCAGCGGCCAGCTGGGTATCAGGATCGATTTCCATAGCCAGGCCTTCGTCACACAGGCGCATTGCGTCTGCAGCAACAACGTCGACGACATCCCAGGTCACGTTACCTGCTTCGTTCATCGCACGCAGTTTGGCGACAGCTTCAGCCGAGCTTTCGTCGTTGATGATCTTAACGCCGGTTTTGGCGGTATAGGGGTCATGGTAGGCGTTCTTTTGTGACGACGAATAAGCGCCGCCCCACGAAACGATAGTCAATTCATTGGCCATATCTTCGGCCATCGCCATCGGTGCGCACAGCGCAGTCGAGGCCACCAGTGCAGATAGTTTGGTGAGTTTCATTTGGACTCTCTCCTTGTTAAATCTTGTTTTTATAGTCTTTGCCCCCCGGTCATTGGTCGCCCGGGGTTAGGCCACGCCTAGATCAAGCGTCCAGTGCGCGGCAATCTTCAGCCAACCAACCGATTTCGATCTGCTGGCCAGGTTTCAAACGCACCTGATCGGGTGCGTTACGGGTTTTGACAAAGAAATCGTCTTTGCCTGCAACCTTCAAACGCGTGCGGAAGATGTCGCCCATATAGATGAACTCCATCACTTCCGCTTTCAGCGTATGGGCACCCTCGGGCATCCGGTCCTTGTTGTACTCTACCCGCTCGGGGCGGATTGAAACACGGGTCCGTTCGCCGGCCTGGGACACATTGATCGGCTTGGCATCAATCAAATCGCCATTGTCCAACTGAACAAGACAAGTCTCGCCTTTGATCTCTTTGACCGTACCTTCAAGCGTGTTGTTCTCGCCGATGAACTGCGCAACAAAGCTGTTCTGCGGCTCTTCATACAACTTATCTGGTGGAGCCAGCTGCTGAATGCGACCGTCTTCGAACACGGCAACCCGGTCAGACATGGTCAAGGCTTCGGTCTGGTCGTGGGTCACATAGACCACGGTAATGCCGAGACGGTGTGACAGATGTGTGATTTCGAACTGCATTTTTTCGCGCAGCTGCTTGTCCAGCGCGCCCAGCGGCTCGTCCATAAGCACCAATTCGGGTTCAAACACCAGCGCCCGCGCCAAGGCAATCCGCTGTTGTTGACCACCAGACAGTTGCGATGGACGACGGCCACCAAAGGCACCCATTTCCACCATGTCCAGCGCCCGCATCACCTTCTTCTCGCGATCGGACTTGCCAATTTTGCGCACTTCCAGTGGAAAGCTGAGGTTCTCGGCAATCGTCATATGCGGGAAAAGGGCGTAGTTCTGGAACACCATGCCAATGCCGCGTTTATGCGGAGGAATGTTGTTGATTGAAGTACCGCCCAATCGAATGTCGCCATGCGTTGCGGTTTCAAAACCGGCGAGCATCATCAAACAGGTGGTTTTTCCGGATCCCGAGGGCCCGAGCATCGTCAGGAACTCGCCCTTGGGCATGGATAGGTTCAGATCTTTGACAACGAGATTCTCGCCATCATAACTTTTTTGCACGCGTTCGAACTCGACAAACGCAGCGCTGTTCGCACCGTCAGCCAAAAGTGTCTCCCCATTTGTAAAATCTGGCAGATTGGCTCTGCGCTTATCGCTAGATGTAAACATACCAAGCATAGCGTGCGCTAGATACGAACTAATATTTCTTTTCCCCCTACCCATTCGAAATACACGTGTATCTCAATCAGGAAGGTCGAAGTTCGCATACTGCACGACATTCGGCCCGATGGGATAGGTCCACGTTAACGATGGGTTAAGTCCACGCAAGACATTTTTCGGCACGTTTGCGACCTTTTGCGGCGCACCCCGGGCCAGATAGGGAAAAATAGAGGTTCAGAATGACCAAAGGGGCACAGCTATACCGCGCCCCTTTGGGTTGATGTCCGACAAGTTTACTTCAACAAATCGCGTTTTTGCAGCTCTGCATAAGCTTCGTCCAGGGCACTTCGGGCTCTGGAAATCAACACGTCGATTTCGTCTGTCGTAATTACCAGTGGTGGCGAGATAATCATCCGGTCTCCCACGTGCCGCATCACCAGATTATTGGCAAAACAACGTTCGCGACAGATAAAGCCCGCATTGCCAGCCTCGGCAAAGGGCGCGCGGCTGTCCTTGTTGGGCACCAACGCAATCGAGCCCATCATGCCAACGATCTTAGCCTCGCCTACCAGCGGATGGTCGGCTAGCGCTTCCCACTTTTCCTTCAGATAAGGCCCAGCAACATCGCGCACATGGTCGATGATGCCCTCTTCCTCTAGGATGCGCAGGTTTTCCAGCGCGACGGCTGCCGCGACGGGGTGACCCGAATAGGTATAGCCGTGATTAAACTCACCGCTGCCGATGACCGCTGCAACCTCATCATTTACAATCGAACCACCGATTGGCGCGTAGCCCGAGCTGAGGCCCTTGGCGATGGTCATGATATCCGGGCGAATGCCCATGGTCTGACTACCGAACCAATTGCCGGTCCGCCCAAAGCCACAGATGACCTCATCCGCGATCAGCAAGATTTCATACTTGTCACAGATGCGCTGAATTTCTGGCCAGTAGCTGGCTGGTGGAACAATTACACCTCCGGCACCCTGGATCGGCTCGGCAATAAACGCTGCGACGCGATCTTCGCCCAGCTCCAAAATCGCCTTTTCCAGTTCTTGCGCACGCAGCAGGCCAAAGGCCTCGGGCTCCATGTCGCCACCTTCGGCCCACCAATGAGGCTGCTCGATATGATGGATGTCAGGGATCGGCAAACCACCCTGAGCATGCATGGCGCTCATTCCGCCTAGCGAACCACTACCAACAGAAGAGCCGTGATAAGCGTTGTTGCGACTGATGATTATCGACTTGGTTGGTTTGCCCTTTTGTGCCCAATAATGACGCACCATACGGATATTGGTGTCGTTTGCCTCGGAGCCCGAGCCCGCAAAGAACACATGGTTCAGATCGCCCGGCGCCAGTTCGGCGATCTTTTTGGCCAGCGCGATCACCGGTACATGCGTGGTCATGAAGAAGGTGTTGTAATAGGGCAGCTCGCGCATTTGGCGGGCCGCCACATCGGCCAGTTCATCGCGGCCGTAGCCGATGTTGACGCACCACAGCCCCGCCATAGCGTCCAGAATCTCGTTCCCTTCGCTGTCGGTCAGAGTGATGCCACTGGCGCGGGTGATGATGCGTGCGCCTTTTTCAGCCAACTCGTCGTTGGCAGTAAAGGGGTGCATATGATGCGCCGCGTCCAGAGCTTGCAACTCGGCGGTGGGCAAATGATTGGTGATCGCATTCATGGCGAAACTCCTGATTCAGCGGTTACCTCAAGAATATGATCAAATTCTGCAGTGTCAATCGAATCAGCTATCGACCGCTAAACCTTGGCTGACCTGATCCATGCCCTGTGCGACATCTCGTTCCATCGCCAGCGCGGCCAGTTCCGGGTCAGCCCTGCGTAGCGCCTCTAGGATGTCTTTGTGCCGATCGGGAAAGCTCTGCGTTCCCAATCGACCGCAGACCACCCGCAACGATGGCCCGAACCGCAACCACAACCGATCGGCGAGATCAGTCAGTATTGGTGCATCGGCGTGCAGGTATAGCACGGTGTGAAAGGCATAGTTTTGAGCCAAGTAATCGGCCACATCACCAGCAGAAATAGCCCGATCCAAAGCGTCATCTATCCTCATCAATTCCTCGATTTGAGCTGATGTCACGCGCAAAGTCGCTCGACGTGCTAGCTCGCACTCTATTGTTTTTCTTGCATAAACAAGCTCATCTATATCACCTGATCGAAGCAGTGGCACAGAAACACGTCGGTTGCCTTGAAACACCAGCGCACCATCTGAAATCAATCGCCGGATCGCCTCGCGCACGGGCGTCATACCAACGTTCAGAGACTCGGTCAGCCCCTGGATCGTCACCGCCTGACCGGGGGCCAACTCGCCAAACAAGATCTGCCCGCGCAAGGTCTGATAAACCGTCTCATGCGCTGGTGCTTTGGTGCCTGTGTCTGACCCCGCCTGGATCACATTATTGCTGGATGCCACCTTGCCTCTTCCTCCTGTTTTTGGACGGCTTGCGAGACACCATCCATGATGGAAACATAAACACTATTGCCCAAAGAGGCAAAACTTGATCAAATTAGCATTAGCCGGGCCCGAAACCGGCACGCACAGGGAGATACTCATGACACTCAAAACGATGACACTCACCGCCATCGTCGCGCTGAGCAGTGCCGCTGCCATGGCCGAAGAAGTTCGCGTCTACAACTGGTCCGACTATATCGACGAGGAACTGCTGACCAAGTTCGAAGCAGAAACCGGCATCAAGCTGATCTACGACGTATTCGACAGCAACGAAGTTCTGGAAACCAAAATGCTGGCTGGCGGATCCGGCTACGATGTTGTGGTCCCTTCAGGCACGTTCCTGCAGCGTCAGATCATAGCGGGTGCTTTCCAGCCGCTGGACTTGTCCAAGCTGTCAAATGCTGAAAACATGTGGGACGTGATTGAGGCGCGCACCGCGCAGTATGACCCCGACAACGCCCATTCGATCAACTACATGTGGGGCACCACCGGTATCGGTGTGAACACCGCCAAGGTTGCCGCAGCCCTGGGTGAGGATGCTCCGGTTGGATCATTGGCGCTGGTGTTTGATCCCGCCAACATGGAAAAGCTGGCCGAATGCGGCGTGCATTTCCTAGATGCTCCAGCCGAGATCATTCCTGCAGTCCTGGCCTACATCGGCGAAGACCCCGACAGCCAAGATCCAGATGTGATCGCCAAGGCGGAGCCAGTTCTGTCGGCAATCCGCCCCTATGTGCAAAAATTCCACAGCTCGGAATACATTAACGCGCTGGCCAATGGTGACATCTGCGTGGCAATCGGCTGGTCCGGCGACATCCTGCAAGCCCGTGACCGCGCCGCCGAAGCTGATAATGGCGTCGACATCGCCTATAATGCACCCAGCGAAGGCGCGTTGATGTGGTTTGACCAAATGGCCATTCCGGTTGACGCCCCGAACCCTGACGCAGCCCATAAGTTCCTGAACTTCATCATGGATGCCAATAACATGGCGGCGGCGTCGAACTACGTCTATTACGCCAATGGCAACAAGGCGAGCCAGCCAATGTTGGAAGAAGACGTGATCGGTGACCCGGCGATCTACCCGGACGAGGTAACTCTGCAAAACCTGTACACCACCCGGCCCTACCCTGTGAAAATACAGCGCAAAGTCACTCGTCTGTGGACCAAGATCAAATCCGGCATCTAATCCAGAATGCCTAACGCGGTGGGGCGCTTGACGTGCCCTGCCGCAAATTTCGCACCAGTTAAAACGTGCGCAAAAAGCACTGATTTGGTGCACGCTGGAAGGGGACCTAGCTTGACGACTGTTGAATTCGAACCCTGGAACGATCCGCAGGCCAAGCCTCTGATCCATTTCCAGAACGTCACCAAGCGGTTTGGTACTTTTACCGCAATCGACGATCTGACCATCGACATCTATGAGAAAGAATTCTACGCGCTGCTAGGCCCATCGGGATGCGGCAAGACCACCCTGATGCGCATGCTGGCAGGGTTTGAGACACCAACCGAGGGCAAAATTATGCTCGCCGGTCAGAACATCGTATCGGTGCCGCCGAACAAGCGTGCGACCAACATGATGTTCCAGTCATATGCTCTGTTTCCCCATCTTTCGATCTGGGAAAACATCGCCTTTGGCCTGAAACGCGAAGGCATGGCCAAAGCCGACATCAATGACCGCGTTGATGAAATGCTGCGACTAACCCGGCTGGAGCAATTTGCTCGCCGCAAGCCGCATCAAATCTCGGGAGGCCAACGGCAACGGGTTGCATTGGCGCGATCCTTGGCCAAGGCGCCTAAACTTTTGCTGCTGGACGAACCACTGGGCGCACTCGACAAGAAACTGCGCCAGGAAACCCAGTTCGAACTGATGGATATCCAGGAAAAGACCGGCACCACCTTTGTGATCGTCACCCATGATCAGGAAGAGGCGATGACCGTGGCCAGCCGCGTGGCAGTTATGGATCATGGCAAGATCATCCAGGTGGCCACGCCTGACCGGATCTATGAAACCCCGAATTCTGTCTATGTTGCTGACTTTATTGGTGATGTGAATATCATCGAGGGCACAACCACGGCCATTGGAGACGATTCTTATTCAATTGCCTGGGCAGATGGCCGGGCACCACTGACTGCCAACTCGAACACCCCGTTTTCGGACGGCCAGAAATGCCACCTGGCGATCCGGCCGGAAAAAGTAGCGATCACGGCTGACGAACCATCAGAGGCTGCAAATGCGGTGCAGGGCAAAATCCTCGACATTGCTTACCTGGGCAATATCTCGACCTATCATGTCGAGTTGCCGTCGGGCGTGGTGATCAAGGCACAAGCCGCCAACACCCGACGGATTTCGCGTCGCAGTTATACTTGGGAAGACACAGTCTGGCTGTCCTGGACTGCCACGGCCGGCGTGTTACTGGCCAGCTGATGCGCAGATTTTTCCTAATCGCCCCACCCTATGCCTGGCTGCTGCTGCTGTTCCTGGCGCCCTTTGCCATTGTGGTGAAAATTTCGCTTTCGGACTATGCTCTGGCCATTCCGCCCTATGTCCCGAAATTCAGCTGGGATGAGGGGATTGGAGCCTATCTCAGCCAACTCGATTTTGAGAACTACATCTTCTTGACCGAGGATGATCTGTACTGGAAGGCCTACCTAAGTTCGTTCAAAATCGCCGCGATCTCAACCACACTGACCCTGCTGGTGGGCTATCCGATCGCCTATGGTATGACCCGGGTCCCATCCGAATGGCGCCCGACCCTGATGATGCTGGTGATCTTGCCGTTCTGGACCTCGTTCCTGATCCGGGTCTACGCATGGATGGGCATTCTCAGCAGCGAAGGCTATTTAAACCAGCTATTGCTGTGGATTGGCGTCATCGACACGCCTTTGACCATCCTCAACACCAACTCCGCAGTCTATATCGGCATCGTCTACACATATCTGCCCTTCATGATTCTACCGATCTATTCCGCACTGGAACGTCTGGACGAATCGCTGATCGAGGCCGCTGAGGATCTGGGTTGTTCGCGCCTGACCGCCTTTTGGTTGGTGACCATTCCACTGTCCAAAACCGGCATCATCGCGGGCTGCTTCCTGGTCTTTATCCCAGCGCTTGGCGAATTTGTGATCCCATCCCTACTGGGTGGCTCAAACACACTTATGATTGGCAAGGTCCTGTGGGAGGAATTCTTCTCAAACCGGGATTGGCCTGTGGCCAGCGCAGTGGCGGTGATCTTGCTGCTGCTGCTGGTGATCCCGATTGTGCTGTTCCAACGCAATCAGCAAAAACAGCAGGAGGCAGAACAATGAGTTTTCGTATTGTCTCCGGAAAATTTGGATTTTCCGAGCCGAATTCTTTGAAGAATTCAGGCTGGAGGAGAGCCCAATGAACAAAACCAGTTGGTTCAACGTGGTATCCCTGACGCTGGGATTTGCCTTTCTCTACATCCCGATGATCATCCTGATCATTTTCAGCTTTAACGAAAGCAAGCTTGTCACCGTTTGGGCCGGATTTTCGACCAAATGGTATGGCGAACTGATGCACAACAAAGCGTTTCTTGATGCCGCTTGGGTGACAATCAAGGTGGCGGTGTTCTCGTCAACCATCGCGACCGTGCTGGGCACCATGGCTGCCTATGTCATGGTGCGCGGGGGTCGTTTCAGGGGTCGCACACTGTTTTCCGGCATGATTTATGCACCACTGGTAATGCCAGAAGTGATCACCGGTCTGTCACTGCTTCTACTGTTCATCGGCATTGGCCTAGATCGCGGTGTCCTGACCATTGTTCTGGCGCACGGTACATTTTCAATGTGTTACGTCTCGGTGGTGGTGTCGTCGCGGCTGGTGACTTTTGACCGCTCGCTAGAAGAAGCCGCATTGGATCTGGGCTGCTCTTCATCGGAGGCCTTTCGGCTGGTTACCTTACCAATCATTGCCCCGGCAGTGATCTCGGGCTGGTTGCTCGCGTTCACTCTGTCGCTGGATGATCTGGTCATTGCGTCCTTCACAACGGGACCCTCAGCCACCACGCTGCCGATCAAGATCTATTCGGCAATGCGTTTGGGGGTCAGCCCTGAAATCAACGCGCTTTCGACCATTATGATTGCCATTATCACCGTCGGAGTGATCACTGCTTCGCTGGTCGCGAAACAGCAGATGGTGCGGCAAAGGCGCGAAGAACAGGACGCGGTGCGCAGTTGATGCGTCGGATCTACTCGGACTATGCCTATGGACCCGGCCCGCGCGACAATTGTTGGTGGGACGGGACCATACCCGCACCGGATTGGCCGGTTTTGCACGGTGACATGGATGCCGATGTGGCAATTATTGGCGGCGGCTTCACTGGCATATCGACCGCCCTACATCTTGCCCAAAGTGGCGCCAGCGTGGCGGTTTTGGAGGCCGAATCCCCAGGCTGGGGGGCCTCGGGCCGCAATGGCGGATTCTGCTGTTTGGGCGGATCAAAGCTAAGCGGTGCGGCGATGCGACGGCGGTTTGGCGATCAGGCAACTGAAACCTATGAAGCCGGAGAGGTCGCGGCTGTATCGCTGGTGCGGGATATTCTCGATACATTTGACATAGAGGCAGAGACCCATTCGCGCGGCGAAACTCAATTGGCGCACTCGCCACGCGCGATGAAACGCCTGCGTGCCGCGGCAGATACTTTGGCGAAGGATGGCGAAGATGTCGAATTGCTGGAGCAGGGTCAATTGGCCGAACACGGGCTGAGCGGTCCTTTTCATGGCGCAATGACGACACCCGTGGGGTTTGGTCTGAATCCGCGAAAATACCTGTTTGGCCTGGCCCGTGCCGCCCAAGCAGCTGGTGCACAACTGTTTCAGCGAAGCGCTGCTACCCGCCTGTCACAACAGGATAACAAGCATGTAATTGGCACCTCCAAAGGCAAGCTGCGCGCCAGACAGGTGATCATTGCCACCAACGGATACTCGTCCGAGGATCTGCCACAATGGCTGGCGGGGCGCTATATGCCCACCCAATCCACCGCCATGGTGACGCGCGTGCTCAGCGAGGATGAGATACAGAACCAGGGATGGTTCAGTGATCAGATGGCCTATGACAGCCGTAACTTGCTACATTATTTTCGGCTGATGCCCGATCGGCGTTTTCTGTTTGGCATGCGCGGAGGGCTGATGTCCTCGGCCCGCTCGGAAAAAGCGATTCGCCGCCAGTTGCGCCGCGATTTTGAGAAAATGTTCCCAGCCTGGAGCAGCGTCGAAACCACGCATTGCTGGTCAGGCATGGTCTGTCTGGCCCGCAATCTGGTGCCATTTGTGGGCCCCGTGCCCGAGGTAAAGGACATGTTCGCGGGCCTATGTTATCACGGCAACGGAGTTGCGATGGGGACCTACGCCGGACGCTTACTCAGCGATTTGGTGCTGGGCCAGTCACCCGACCTGCCCTACTCCAGCGCAATCCAATCGATGCCCCGTTTCCCACTTGGCCGTGCCCGAAGGTTACTGATGCCGCCCGCCTATGCTGCCTTGGGGCTGATGGACTGAAGCGCCGCCAGCTCTAATTCCATGGCGTCGCGGTCATTGCTGCCGCCCTGCTCTGCTTTCCACAGGCAATAGGCCGCCATTCGCCAATGAAACCAGGGTTTCAACGCCTGCAACCGCGTCACAACGTGCCGATCCGGGTAGGCCGCAATAAAGATGGCCTCTTCCTGCTGCGACAGCGGAGACCCGCGGTACAGCAGCTGCATCGCTGGCGATAGGAAAAGAGCCAGATCCTCGGCTGGGTCGCCCAACTGTGGGCATTGCCAATCGATCAGGGTGAGAGTGCCATCATGCTCCAACAAATTGCCCGGCACAGGATCGCCGTGGATCAACATCGGAGTCGCGGTTCCAGGAACCTGCCCTTCTGGCGCTAAGTCTTGCAGAAGTACCTTATCATTGCACAGCGCCAGTATCGCCAGTGTTTGAGCAGACAGTTCTGCGCTGCCGTTGCATCCCAACGGCAATCCGGAATAGCTAGGCTGGTCGTGCAGGCGACCTAGCAGCTGCGCCACATGCGCTGGTCCACTCTGCCACACTGTTCCGGTAATGTGAGTGTAAGCCAACCATTGGCGACCTTCAAACGTACCCGCGTCGATGAAATGGGGCACCATTCCGGTGCCAGCCAAGGCGATCAAGCTCGCCCGTTCCCGCTGCGAATCATTGGCGAATAGAGGGTTGTTGGCTTCTTTGCGATAGATTTTGACAACGGTGTCACTCGCACGCCAGACGCAATTGGATCGTCCGCCCGCCAGTCGCACGGGGTTTATCATAGCCAACCCACGCGCCACGAGATGGGCAAATAGATCGGCCTCAAGTTCAGAGGTCAAGGGCGGCAGGGCGGTCTCCGATCAACAGCCACCTGGATTCCAGGCAGCAAACAGTCTCGGAGTTCGCTCACGTCAGCCTAGAGGGTGGCTGGATTTCGTAATGCGGTCACCGATGAGGCCAAAATCGCCGACCCGTCCTGAAGAATCAAGACGACATCGCTACCCTGCATCTGAGTTTCTTGGACGCGGGAATAAACTTCAGCGGTTTCCGACAACAGCACTTCTCCGTTGGAGATGCTTTCGACCTTAAAGGCATAGCTTCCACTCTCGAAGGGAATGCCATCATCGTCCAGACCGTTCCATTGATATACGTCGGCAGAAACCGGCAGAGTGACACGTTGCACCTCGGTCCCGTTGGAATCGCTGACCACCAGTTGAACTGTATCCGAGGCCGCAGCAGGATTCGGCGAAATAGTGATCGGAGTCGCGCCATCAAAATAGCCCGGTGCAGTTGCCCGTGCCTCCATCCCGACCCAACCTGACATCGCGGCCATGTTCGACAAACCCATTTGCTGAGCGATTGACGACAATAGATCGTTACTCTCGGTTTGCTGCTCAACCATCGAGAACTGGGCCAACTGGGCCGCGTATTCCGACGAATCCATCGGTTCCAGAGGATCCTGATACTTCGCTTGTGCGGTCAGCATTTTCAAAAAGGTTTCATAATCAGACGACAGTGCAGATGCACTTGAGGTTGACGTGTTTGCTGTAGTCGACTGTTGTGTGGCCGCTGCGGCGGAATTAACTGCTGTGGTCATCGTTTTATATCCTCATATCCAACCCGGTTTCACCGAGTCGAAGGTTCTGTTTTGCCGGTTCAGGCACATTTTCGGCTTGGCTGCCGCCGCTGTCTGGCCCAGACGATCCACCGTTCAGCGAATCCCCCTGTTCACCCCCATTGCCCATTTGGCCTGACATCCCCTCACCGCTGAATTCAAAGGAAATGTCCTCGAATCCCATACGACGGAATTCTTCAGACAGCTCATTGATATGGCGGCGCATCAGATCGCCGGTTTCGGGCCGCTCTGTCGTGATCGTCACGATCACTGACGTGTCAGTTGTCGTGACTCGCATTTTCACCCGCCCCAGCTCTTCGGGGTTGAGCGCGACATCAATGTTTCGCTCACCCTTGGTTGCCAATGCCTCGGCCAATTGTACCGCAATCAGACGAGGGGTTTCAGGACGGTGTGTCGTACCCGGGCTCATCACAGCCTCGGTCAGCAATTGCGACAAACCAGCCGGTTCAACTGACAGTGGCTCCAGCAACAAAACTTCAGCATCGCTAACAATGATCGGCTCTGACGCTGTAGTCTGGGCCTGCGGTATCACAATTGGCGCCGCGGTTGCTGTCCGACGGGGAGGTTGCGCACTGGCGCTGACCGATACCGGGGCTGCAGATTCCTCTCGCACAGGCTCCATTACCCGCTGCAATGCTTCGGGCAAGTCTGGGGCTTTAGCCTGATCAGCCTGTTGTTTGGCCTGGAAGTCTGGTTGAGTGGCCGCAGTATTACGCGTCTTGTTGCCCTGAGTGGATTTCGGAACAGACTGAGTTGCGACAGCCGTTTGCGCAGCCTTGTCGGCAGCTGCCGGAGCATTCTGCGCCGTTTCAGCCACCCGATTCGAATTGTGAGAGTCTGTCCAAGGCGACGCAGTCTGGCCCTTTTCTAGCCCCTGCTCAACAGACCCTGAAGTATTCGGTGGCTGTGACGTTGCTGTACCGGGTTGCGTCGACGTCATACGCATTTCTGCAATACTACGATGCGCTGTCCGCCGGACCTTTTCTCGTGGTGCAGATTGGTCTGATCGCGGTGCGTCAGATTTATTCACTTGCTCAGTACGAGTGCTATCAGGCGATGATGTTGCCGCACCAAGCACCGGAGCTACACTTTCACTACTCAACCCCTCAGCAGAGTCGTCCTGCATCCCAGTTTTACCACCGTCACCCTGCGTAGATGTCACAAAATCTGAATGAATTGGTAATGTTAGCACCGGTTCAGGCTCTACGGTATCCGGCACGACGGTCTCTACTCCGTCAATCTCACTCCGTCCCTCTGCTGTTTCGGACGCGTGAAGCTTGGATGGATCGTCATCGCCAGCGGATAGCTCTGTCTGCTTATCCTCGGTGGCGATGACTGGATCGACTTCAGTCAGCCCAGTCTCGGGTTTAGCTTTGGCACTCACAGCACCCTGATGTTCATCAGATGCTGAGTAGTAGCTTTGAAAGGTCGCGCCATTGTGGGCCGACTCGGTTGAGTTGACCTTTGGCATGGGGGTACTTTTGACCGCGTCAAAAGCCGCCCCTGAATTAATTTTTTCTAACATGTTGTTCCGGACATTCTATCTCGACACGTCCTTTCTACACACAACCGGTTACGGTAATTTTAACCGGTTATGGCGCAGTCTAAGAAAAATCGAAGCAATTCGAAATTATTCATTTGGAGAATCCAATGTCTGACCTAACGCCCTCCTTACCGCCCGCGACGCCCAGCTCGCGTCAGGTAACGACTGGCCAGCAAGACCCACTGCGTAAGGCTGCAATGCAGCTAGAAGCAACATTTCTTGCGGAAATGTTGAAATCTGCCGGGTTAGGCGAAAGCCGCGAAAACTTTGGCGGCGGCTCTGGTGAAGACCAATTTTCCACATTCCTAATTCGCGCTCAAGCGGAACAAATGGCCCAGGCCGGCGGTATCGGCTTGGCCGAATCGCTCTATAACTCTTTGAAGGAGGCTCAAAATGACTGACCTGAACCCACAAGCCTTAATCGACAACCTTGATTCTATTTTGGATCAAGAACGTGAAGCCCTGACTAAGGGTGACCTGAACAAATTGGGCGGCCTGATGGTGAAAAAGGAAGCCCTGATCAATGACCTTAACGCTATTTCCGAATTGGAACGCGAGACCCTGACACAAGTGCAGGGCAAAGTATCACGCAACCAAGTGCTGCTGGACAGCGCCATGGAAGGCATCCGTGCAGTTGCAACACGCATGGCAGAGCTGCGCCGCGTTCGAAAAGGTCTGGACGTCTATGACCAGGCCGGACGCAAAACACGGTTTAGCACCCGCGGCAGCGTCGCCCTGGAGAAACGTGCCTGATCCCCTCAATTTGGAGAAAATTCTAAGAATGCCGATTTTGGAATTAGCATTCCTTTAGCACCTATTGGGCCAATGTCTCCTTGCACCTCAAATACGGGGTGGCGCGAAAGCCATAGGCCGGACGCACCAGTCAGAAGGACGTCATCAATGCCCGATAGGGGCAGATACGACATGGGACCAAAGCGTCCCATAGCTAAAGGATATATGCTATGACCAGCATTCTGACAAACAACGGCGCAATGGTAGCACTGCAGACTCTGCAGTCTGTGAATAACGACCTGACCGATGCCCAAAACGAAATTTCAACTGGCAAGCGGGTTGGCTCTGCCAGTGACAACGCAGCCGTTTGGGCCATTTCCAAGACTATGGAATCCGACATCGCTGGCTTTGAAGCCATTTCGGAAGGCCTCGCCGTCGGCGAAGCAACTGTGGCGGTGGCTTCAGCTGGTGCTGAACAGATCGTGGCAAAACTGACCGAGATGAAAGAACTGATCGTTTCGGCTCAGTCCGAAAACGTTGATCACGTCAAAATTCAAGCTGATATTACCAAAAAGAGCGACCAGATTTTGGGTATCATTGCAGCGGCCCAGTTCAACGGTGCCAACCTGCTGTCCGATGACGTTGACGGCAACGGCGCGACCGCCTTGGGCGTTCTTGCCTCGCTGGATCGAGTTGGCGCGACCGGTGTTCCAACTGCCACTGAAATCACCGTAGCTTCGGTGGACTTTGTGACGACCCTTGATATCGCCGGTATGACCTCAATCTCTGACAGTACAACTGCGGCAGCAGCCTTGGGTGAACTCGAACTTCTGATGATCGTTGCGATCGACGGTGCGGCTCAGCTGGGTGCCGACTCGGCACGAATTTCGGATCAGGGCGAATTCGTTTCCAAATTGACCGATGCCATGAAAATGGGTGTCAGCTCGATGACTGATACAGACATGGAAGAGGCGTCGGCACGCTTGAAAGCCCTGCAAACTCAGCAGCAGCTGGCTGTGCAATCGCTGACGATTGCCAATGGCGCACCTTCGGCGCTTATGACGCTGTTCCGCTAAAGACTATGAACCGGGGCACCTTGGTGCCCCGGTTTTCCATCTCAGAGAATCTGTAGATTAGTGACGTAAGGAAATGACGTGAACGCGCTCAGACATGCGAAACAAGCGTATTCGGCGGCAAAAGCCCCGACCCGCACCTTTAAGAACCTCGAATACGACGCCATCGCGCGGATTACTCACCGATTGGTTGCTGCCGCAGGCAAGGGTCCCGATGGGTTCAATGCCCTTGCGGCCGCCCTCACAGATAACCGCAAGTTATGGTTCATCTTCATGGTCGACATCGCCAGCCCCAGCAACAAACTACCGCAGGAACTGAAGGAACATCTGGTCCATCTGACCGAGTTCACCAGACAACACACCAGCAAGGTTTTGGCTCGCAAAGCGGGCATTGCACCTCTGGTCGAAATCAACACGGCCATCATGCGTGGCCTTCGCAGTGGAGCACCATAAGATGAGTGGACTAGTCCTAAAACTTGCCCCCAAAGAGCGTGTCCTGGTCAATGGCGCAGTGATTGAGAATGGCGACCGGCGTAGCCGATTGTCGATCGTCACCCCAGATGCCAATATCCTGCGCCTGCGCGATGCGATCCATCCCGAAGAGGCCAATACTCCGGTGCGCCGCGTCTGCTACGCCGCCCAAATGGTGCTGACCGGCGATATTGATCCACAAGAAGATCGGCTGCCCATGCTGCGTCGGATCGAAGACCTGAGTCAGGTGTTCACCGACCCCGACAGCCGTGCCTCACTGGCCGAAGCAACCGAGGCGGTGATCCAGAACAACCACTACCGCTGCCTGAAAGCACTGCGTACGTTGCTACCAAGGGAGGATCGCCTGATGGCGGTGCAACCATCATGAGTTATCAACCGATCATTCCCTCAAATGGCATCGTTGGCTGGAATTTTTTACAGGCGACTTATGACAAGCAGTTCGAAACCTTCACGCAAGATGCTGTTTTACAACGTGAAACAGACTATTTCGTGGAGAATATCGGTAATGTAAAATCAGCCGAAGATCTAATGGCTGACCGGCGTTTACTAGCCGTTGCGCTGGACGCCTTTGGGCTTGGCGAGGATATGTACAAAAAGGCGTATATCGAAAAAATCCTGACGGACGGCACAGCTGCGGACGACGCTTTGGCCAACAAACTTGGCGACGACCGTTATGTACAATTCAGCGATGCTTTTGGATTTGGCCCAGGTGACACCGTAAAAACCGGGTCTGCCCAAGACATGGCAGACCTCGTGTTCACCAACAAAGTTCAGGCCTTTGAGGAAGCCGTCGGTGAGCAAGAGGAGTCCATGCGGATTGCTCTGTATGGGCAGCGCGAAATCGTCAATCTTGCCGGAGATGACACCAGTATCGATACCAAATGGTTCAACGTAATGGGCCAGTCTGCCATACGGGAAATGTTCGAAGTGGCATTGGGGCTTCCCGAAAGCCTGTCGCAGATTGACTTGGACCAACAGCTGGAAACATTCAAATCAAAATCTGAATCGGTTTTTGGAACAGATAATATCAGTGATTTTGCGGACCCGGAATTGATGGATAAGCTCGTCATCACCTACTTGGCGCGCGAACAACTGGTCGGCTTTAACGCCTCGCAATCCTCGGGTGCGACTGCACTTATGTTGCTGCAATACTAACTATTGGGTGCCATAGAAAAACGGCGCGGCGGGCATAACCCGATCCGCGCCGTTTTCGTTTTCCTGTCGGCGAGTTAAGTTAGCGATTCCCGCCCGCGCGACGCAGTAGTAAATTCAGACGGTTGAAGCTGCTCTTTATCCCCTCGGGATCGTCTTTGCCAAAGAAGCTGTCCAATTCAGGCCAGACCTTGACCGCCTGATCCAGAACCATATCGCTGCCTTCAGAATACAAACCGGCCCGGATCATCACCTCGGACTGTTCGTAGGTGCCCAGGTATTTGCGCACGTTAGAAATGGTTTCGTTCTCTTCTGGCGTGGCAGCGCCAGGCAAGCTGCGCGATACAGACCGGGAAACATCAATGGCCGGGAACCGGCCACGCTCTGCAATCTCACGGTTCAACACGATATGACCGTCCAAAACCCCGCGCAGAATATCCGCAATCGGCTCATCCATATCAGAACCAGCCACCAGCACGCTGAACACGGCGGTGATATCGCCCTGCCCTGCGGCTCCGGGACCAGCGCGCTCGCACAACCCGGTGATCAGTGGGGTCACCGAAGGCGGATAGCCGCGCAGGGCTGGCGCCTCTCCTGAGGCGACTGAAATTTCGCGGTGTGCCTCGGCAAATCGGGTGACAGAATCGGCTAGGAACAGCACGGTTTTGCCCTGGTCACGGAAGTGTTCAGCCACCGCCATCGCCGACCAGGCGCAACGTCGCCGTATCAAAGCCGACTGATCCGAGGTCGCCGCCACCACGATGGCGCGCTTCATGCCTTCGGGGCCAAGCACGTGGTCAACAAAATGATTCACTTCGCGGCCTCGTTCGCCAATTAGCGCCATTACCACCACATCGGCATCCATATTCTGCGCCAATTTTGCCAGAAGCATCGATTTACCAACCCCGGAACCGGCAAAAAGACCGACTCGCTGGCCGCAAACAATCGGGAGAATCGTGTTCAGCACCGAAACACCGGTTGGAAGTCGGCCTCCCAAAGGCTTGCGCTCGGCCGCCCGCGGAGGTGGCGCCATCAGGTCACGGGGGGTGCCACCGCGCAACATTGGCCGTCCATCCAGTGGTGCGCCAAAGGGATCAATCACTCTGCCGATCCAATTATCAGCCGGAGAAAATTCTGGCGTCGGGTACAGTAGGACGGGATCAGAAATCGCCACTTTATTTGGGGCAACATCAGGCAACATGCTGATAAAGTTACTATTTATCATCATCACCTCGCCGGACAACTTATCGCCATCCTGGCGTTGCAAAATCAGCCGGTCACCGATTCGCGCGGTACTGCCAAGACCGGAGATCTCGATCACACCACCAGTTATTCCGGTCACTCTGCCGACCGGCGTCGACAGCCGTTTGCTGGCTATTTCCTGGGTCAATGCATTCAGGTCAGCGGTCATTGCGGATTCTCCAACACGTTTCTGAAAACAATTTCTAAAGGAATCAGGGTTAAGCCTTGGTTGAAATCAATCGAGGGAGAAGCCCCGATGTTCACAGAGCTGAATGTCTTTAAACTAGCAAATGCTATGGCGACCCATGCCGGGGCACGCCAGGCATTGGTGTCGCAGAATGTCGCCAATGCCGATACGCCTGGTTACCACGCCAAAGACATCAAACCCTTTGCCGAAGTTTTTGACGACAACGCCCAACAGGGCGACATGCGCGCCAGCCGACGCAACCATCTGAACGGGTCCTCCGATCAAGGTTTGAGCTGGACGGTCAGCACCTCGGATGCTGGTACCGATCCTAACAACAATTCCGTGTCAGTCGAGACCGAGATCCTAAAAGGGGTCGAGGTCAAGCGTCAGCACGACAAGGCGCTCGCGATCTACAAATCTTCCATGAATGTCATACGCGCCAGCTTGGGTCGTGGGTAAGGAGGCTATGAACAATGAGTGAATTTTCCAATGCCCTGTCTGTTTCGTCAAGCGGCCTAAAGGCCCAAGCAGCACGGTTGCGCCACGTATCCGAGAATATCTCAAACGCGGATACCCCTGGCTATCGTCGCAAAACAGTTCCGTTTGAAGCAGTGCGCGACATGAGCACAAACGCAGAAAGCGTCCAAGTAGGACGGGTTACTCTGGATCAAAGCGATCTGGCCAAAGTCTACGACCCGTCGCACCCAATGGCAGATGGCAGCGGTCACTACGAAGGGTCGAACGTCGACCTGATGATTGAAATCGCTGACGCCCGCGAGGCCCAGCGCAGCTATGAAGCCAACCTCAAAATGTTCGATCAAACGCGGCAGATGTCCGCGTCTTTGATGGAATTACTTCGCCGATAACTAAACCTCTAGGAGATCCAGAATGGATATTCGCAGTCTTTCCGCCGCCAGTGGCTATGCAGCAGCACGCCCGGCCACCAAAATTGACCCCGAGCATTCCGGCAGTGACGCCGGCGCGCTTCTGAAAAATAGTTTTCAGGATTTCACCGCCACACTGCAAAACAGCGAGCTGACTTCGGTTGCCGCGATGACCGGCGATGCCGACCCGCATGCCCTAGTACAGGCGCTGGCCCAAACCGAGCTGGCCGTTGAGACAGCCGTGACCGTGCGCAACAAAGTGGTCGAAGCGTATCAAGAAATTCTGCGGATGCCGGTCTAAGCCCATGATGACTGAGGGACAATTCTACGACACGCTACGTCAGGCAATGTGGACCGCCGTTATGACGTCGACTCCTATCCTGACTGTAGCGTTGGTGGTCGGGTTGAGCATTGGCCTGTTTCAGGCGCTCACCTCGGTCCAGGAAATGACCCTGACATTTGTGCCAAAACTGGCCGCAATCATGGTGGTTTTCTGGATGACCATGGGATTCATGACACAAACGATGCTGGCCTTTTTCCATGGCCAGATCATCCCCCTGATTATTGGAGGTTCGTAATGGAAACTGCAGGTTATGCTACGCTCTCCCGCCAGTCGGGACTGATGCGCGAAATGCAGGTTGTGGCGAACAATATCGCCAACTCAGCCACTTCCGGATACCGTCAGGAAGGTCTGATTTTTTCAGAGTTCATCCAGTCGGGGGCCGGTCAGTCGTCAATGTCGATGTCGCGCGCCAATATCCGCAACACATCGATGGAACAGGGCGCTCTGACCAAAACCGGCGGCACCTTTGATCTGGCCATCGAAGGCGATGGCTATTTCAAAGTTGAGACTCCGTCGGGCGAACGGCTGACACGGGCCGGTGCCTTCTCTCCCAATGCCGATGGCGACCTAGTGACCTTTGACGGCTACCGAGTGTTGGACGCTGGCGGCTCGCCAGTATTTGTCCCTGGCGACGCCGAAACCATCAGCATCGCCCCAGATGGCACAGTCAGCGCAGATGGCAGTCCACTGGGACAGATCGGACTGTTCAAGCCAGCCGAAGCGCACACCATGGTGCGCGAAGATGGCGTGATGTTCCGTGTCGATGGCGACATCGAAGAAACCGATAAGGCGCAAATTCTGCAGGGTTTCGTCGAAGGATCCAACGTCAATCCAATGTCACAAATGGCTCGGATGATTGAGATCCAGCGCGCGTATGAAATGGGTCAAAGTTTCCTGGAAACCGAAGACCAGCGCATTCGCAATGCCATAAAAAACCTAATCAAATAACACGATTCGTAGGAGAACCCCGATGCGTGCCCTAAAGATTGCAGCCACCGGAATGAGCGCACAGCAAATGCGCGTCGAGACTATCGCGAACAACCTCGCCAATATGAACACCACCGCCTATAACGCCCGGCGAGCGGAATTTGCCGACCTGCATTACCAGCAGGTATCGCGGGCCGGCACTATCAATGCGTCGGATGGCACTGTGCTGCCAACCGGCGTTCAGGTTGGCCTTGGTGTGCGCCCAGCTGCGGTCTCGGTTTACCTGTCCCAGGGGGCGCTGGCGCAGACTGGCAATGACTTGGATCTGGCCATTGATGGCAAAGGTTACCTGGAAGTGACTCTGCCATCAGGCGAAAGCGCCTTTACCCGTGACGGTTCGCTGAAACGGTCTGCCGAAGGTCTCATTGTCACCTCTGACGGGCTGGCTGTCTCTCCCGATATTACCATCCCGGAAGATGCCCGCAGCATCTCAATCAACGGCGAAGGTGAGGTTTATGCCTATTTTGACGAAACCGCCGAAGGTCAATTACTGGGACAATTGACCCTGTCCGGTTTTGCCAACCCCAAAGGGCTTGAGGCGCGTGGCAGCAACCTGTTCACCGAAACCGAAGCATCTGGCGCACCTGTGGTCTCCACGCCCGGCGAAGACGGATTGGGATCGCTGCGCCAAGGCTACCTCGAGGCCAGCTCGGTGGATGCGGTGCGCGAAGTCACAGAACTGATCGAAGCCCAGCGCGGTTATGAAATGAATGCCAAAGTAATCTCGGCCGTCGACCAGATGATGGGCGCAACTACGCAGGTGCGCTGATGAAACTGATATTGACTCTTTTGACGGTTCTGATGGCCCAGGCCGGTTGGGCAGACACTTTGGTGCCTGTCCGCACAATCCGGGCCAAGCAGATCATTACAGCCGAGGATCTGGCCTACAAATCGGTGGATATTGCCGGTGCCTTTTCCGACCCCGACGACTTGATTGGCCAAGAGGCCCGGGTATCGCTTTACGCCGGACGTCCTATCCGACCTGGCGACGTTGGTCCGCCAGCAATCGTTGATCGCAACGATCTGGTAATGCTTAATTTTCGCCGTGGCGGATTGCTGATCTCAACCGAAGGTCGTTCGTTGGGACGCGGTTCCGAAGGCGACATCATTCGAGCGATGAATTTAGCGTCGCGCACCACCATATCCGGGCGCATCAGCGCTGACGGTTCCATTGAGGTAAGATAATGCACAAGAAACTAACACTGGCCAGAATGGCGATTGTGGGCTTGGCCCTGCTGGGGGCCTGCGGCCGCATGGACCATGTAGGCAAGGCTCCAACCTTTTCGCCAGCCAATGAAACGCCCGAACATGTGGCTATGCTGTGGCAAGGGCTACCGGCGACCACACACCCGCAACGCGCAGTTGACGTATCCTCACTGTGGAGCGGAGAGCGGCAGTCACTGTTGGGCGACCGGCGTGCTGTTCGCAAAGGTGACATTTTGACAGTTGTCATTGAAATTGATGAAAAAGCCGAGATCTCTAATGGAACGTCTCGGTCGCGCTCAGGCGAAGAATCCATGGGCGTCTCTAACCTATTGGGCTTGCCTCAGCGTCTGGATGAGCATTTACCTGATGGCGCCTCGATGGCCACTGCGGTTGACCTGAGTAGCAGCAGCGGCTCAACAGGCAAAGGCACAGTCAAGCGGAATGAAAAGCTGACGTTGCGCGTGGCTGCCACCATTGTCGATGTCTTGCCAAACGGGGTCCTGGCGATCAACGGGTCACAAGAGTTGCGGGTCAACTTTGAAATGCGTGAACTGTTGGTCACTGGTTATGTCCGCCCCGAAGACATCAGCCGCCAGAACGAAATCACCTATGACAAAATCGCGTCAGCTCGTGTGTCTTATGGTGGTCGCGGACAAATTACCGATGTGCAGCAGCCGCGCTATGGCCAGCAGTTGCTCGATGTCGTCCTGCCATTCTGAGGATTCCCATGTTATCTAAACTCTTACCCATCATTCTGCTCATCGTCGGCACTGGCGGCGGGATCGGCGCTGGAATAATGCTCGCTCCTCCGGCGGAAACACATGAGACCTCTGAGATGGACGGCGATCACGCCCCCGCCGCCCAAGAGGAACATCACGAAGAAGAGGACACCCCAGATTACGTCTACGTTAAACTGAACAATCAGTTTGTCGTGCCAGTGGTCGAACGCGAAGAATTGTCGGCCCTGGTGGTTATGTCCCTTAGCTTGGAAACCACTCCGGAAATGAGCGACCGGGTTTATGCTCTTGAACCTAAACTGCGTGACGTGCTGTTACAGGTGTTGTTCGACCATGCCAACATGGGTGGATTTCGCGGCGCGTTCACCCGTTCAGATGTGATGATGCCACTGCGCACAGCCCTGCGAGAAGCTGCACAAAGAGAGCTAGGTAACGAAATTTCAGACGTGTTGATCATGGATATTTCCCGACAGGACGTCTGACAGTTTCAAACTTTAGCCATTCAAAAGGGCCAAACCCAATTGGGTTTGGCCCTTTTTCTGCGACATCTGAATGGATGGATTAGTTCTTACGCATCAATCGAAAATCCGGTCACTCAATTATTGAGCACCTTTCCGACCGTTGACTAAGACAGGCCCAGCAACTGCGCTTCCAGTTTCTTGGTCCGGTCCTGCTTCAGGCGTTTTCGTTCCTGATCCGCCATGGTCTGAACAGCATGTTTGCGACCAAAGGCTTTACGAACCTGGTCCATTGCCTTGAGTTTGCGCGCTGTGACCTGTGCCAACTCTATGTTCAACTGACGCCGTGTCCGACTGTGCCAGCCTTGCCACAACAGATCAGCGCCCAATGCCCGCATGGCATGATCCTGCTCACCCTGCTGACGGGTTTCCTTCATTTGTGTATCAAGTTTGGACAGCTTGCCGCGCAACGCGGCGTCCTCATCCAGGATCGGCTTTATCTTGGCATGTTCACGCAGGTATTGCGCCTCGGTGACGGCGGCCATCTGATCCAGCATTTTCTGCTTCATTAAATCTGTCCCTTGGCACGCTGACGCATGTCTTCGGCAAAGCGGATCGCCGCAGCCACCGGTGCATAATGCTCTTCCAAGATCTCTCCTCCGACTTCGATTGTAGCATGCAATGCCCGCGCCGTTGGCGGGTCACTATGAATTGGAATGGCATGTTCATTGGCAACGCGGCGGATCGTGGCCGCCACTTCGTCGACGCCCTTGGCAACACAGGTTGGCGCCGTGCCGCGTTCGCGGCCCCATTGCAGCGCCACAGCATAATGGGTCGGGTTGACGATAATGACATCGGCTTTGGGCACCTCGGCTATCATTGAATTCATGGAAATTTCCATGGCGCGCTGACGCCGCTTGCCCTTCATTTGCGGATCGCCCTCGGAATCCTTGGTCTCATCCTGAATTTCCTTGCGCGACATCATGTTCTTGCGGTGATGTTCAGCATGTTGAAACCCAGCGTCCACAACCCCAATGGTAAGAGAGATCAGCAGTGCAATGAACAGGAATTCCATCCCCAACTGCGCCAGCAATGCCACCACGGTAAAGGGACTGGTTGCGGACGCGGCAATCATATCGGGCAGCCGCAGCTTCATGTAAAAACCAAGGCAAATCGAATAAAGTATGAGCTTGGTAAAGCTCTTGCCAAATTCAAACAGGCCCGCGCGGCCAAACTTGTTCTTGGCGTTGGAAATGACTGAAATTTTCGACAATTTCATTTCCAGCTTGCTGGGGGCAAACACCAGAGCTTTTTGACCAATGATCGACAACAGAACCAAGACAAAGGGGATTAGAAACCATGGCAGTACGGCACTGCTGACGCTGATTAGCAAACCTCCGACAGGCGCCGCAGATGGGCCTTCAAAAAACAGCTCGGCCAGCCGATCAGGTTGATCCAGCAAGGTCATCATCGCTGAACCAAGAGCCCGGACGGAATCCCCCCCAAAACCATAGAATGCAATCACCAGACCGGCATAAGCCGCTGCCACCGAAAGATCGGTGGATTTGGCAACTTCGCCTTTTTCCCGCGCTTTTCGAAGTTTCTCTGGCGTTGGGTCAAATGTCTTGTCGGTATCGTCGTCCTGTCCACTCATGGCATCCCTCCACCGGGATTGCCAAAGAATGACATCAGCGCGCTACTCCAGACTTGCAGGATCATCGGGCTGGCCACCATAAGGATGAACAAACCGCCAAAGGTGATGACCGGCGCACCGACAAAGGCGACCATCAGCGACGGCATGGCTCGGTTGATGACGCCCAGTGTCAGGTTGTACAGTACTGAAGCGATAAGAAACGGTGCCGCCAGAGTAAACGCCAGTGAGAAGGCCTTTGATACTCGGTAGACGCCCCACTCAGACAAACCGCCTCCATTGGGAAACTCTCCGGCTGGAAACATCTGATAGGAATAGATTAAAAACTCAGCGACCCGCACGTGCAGTCCCAGCATCATCGCCAGCGCCAGACCACCAATCAGCAACACTGCGCCAATGGCTGGCATCGGCTCAGAGCCAATGCCGCCCAGAACCTGCGACAATGAAGTCGCCTGCGCCGCCATTGATCCTGCAGTCTGCAGCGCATGCACAAAAAACCGGATTGTGACACCCAGCGCCAGCCCGATGATCGATTCGGTCACCGCAAAACTGGCGTAGTGCATTAGTCCATCTGGTTGCGGAAAGGTTGGCAAAGCCGGCGCCACGATAAAGGTGAACGCCAGCGCAATGGCCAATTTGATCCGCATCGACACGTATTGTTCGCCAAACCCAGGCAGCAGCGCCGTCAGTGCCGAAACCCGAAGGAAGACGATAGCCCCATGCCAAAACCCGGCCCCCATCAGTGCCACCAATTCGGGTGGCATAATCGGCGTCATGCTGCGACCATTCCAACCAGCGCCGGGCGAGCATCTAGGCCGATTTCCTCGAACGACAAGACCGGATTGGCAATACCGCGCGCCTTGAGGATGGTGCGGAGATAGCGACGACGACGGGTCGAGGTCACCACAGCCGGGAAAATTCCCTGTTCGGAAATCGTATTCAAGCGATCCGACAGGCCTTCGGCCAACCGATTGAACAGATCCGGTGGCAGGGCAATATCCATCCCTCCACCCTGTGTATCGATCTGGTAGGTCGTGAATGTATCTTCCCATTCTGGCGCCAATTGGACCAGCGGGATGGTGCCATCCTCGCGCTTCATCTCGGCGACCAGTTGGAACCCAAGTCGCTGGCGTACAAGTTCGCAAACCATCTCGGGTTGGGTGGTTTGCATCCGGGCCTCAGCGATCGATTCCAGGATTAGCGGCATGTTGCGGATGGAAACCCGCTCGTCCAGCAGCAGACGCAGCACCGCATGCAACGTATCAATTGGCACTTTGTCTGGAACCAGTTCATCCAGAAGCTTCTTGTTGGCCTCAGAGCGGAAAGCATCCGTCAATTGGGTCATCTCGTTCAGCAGGCGACGCAGAGACTTCAATGTCAGCAGGCGCGAGAAGTTTTGCTTCATCACTTCCAGCAGGTGGGTTGCCAGGATTTCAGGCGGGGTGACGATGGTGGCGCCGATCAATGCAGCATCTTCCTGGTGTTTCGTCGAAATCCATCGTGCTGGCGCACCATAAACCGGCTCGGTCACATCGGTGCCGCTGGGCAATGATTCATGCGCGTCGGGCATCAGCGCCAGAACCATGTCCGGATGAAGGGTTCCACGCGCTTGTTCAACCCCCTGCACCTTGATCACATAGGTTCCCATTTGCAACTCAGGCTCATCCGTCAACCGAATTTCAGGTAGGATCAGGCCAAAGACACTGGCCACATGGGTCCGCATATTAGCGATTCGTGTATCCAGCCCAGTTCCCACATCCAGCACCATACCAACCAGGTCAGGCGAGAATTCCAGATGCACGTCATCCAGATCTAGGATATCGCCCAAAGGCTTGGCAGCAACGGCTTCCGTGCCCTCTTCGATCTGTTCTTCGATCTCGGCCTCTTCCTGGTCTTTTATCTTCTTGTGCGAGCTGTATGCGAAATAACCCAACACGCTACCTCCGATAATGAAGGGGAGAAAGGGCAGACCTGGCACCAGCGCAAACAGACACATAAGAATGGCAACAGTGGCCAGCGCCGCCGGGTGTTTACCCAACTGCTCACCAATCGCGACGTCGGTGGCTCCCTGATTGCCACCCCGCGCCAACAACAACGCCGCAGCAATTGAAATAATAACCGAAGGAATCTGCGAAACCAGGCCATCGCCTACGGTCAGGATGGCATAGGTTTCAAACGCTGCACCAACAGGCATGCCTTGGACCAGAACGCCCATCGCCAGCCCCATAAGCAGGTTCATCATGGTGATCAGCAAACCGGCAACCGCGTCGCCTTTTACAAATTTTGAGGCCCCGTCGAGAGACCCGTAAAACGTGGTTTCTTGCTGCTCCCGTTCGCGCCGTTCCTTGGCCATGGCGTGGTCAATGGCACCAGATGACAAATCCGCATCGATCGCCATCTGCTTGCCCGGCATCGCATCCAGAGCAAAACGGGCGCCAACTTCGGCCATCCGCGTGGCGCCCTTGTTAATGACCATGAAGTTGACGATCAGCAACACGCCAAACACCACCAAGCCCAGAAACACACTGCCGCCCATAACAAATTGCGCGAAACCTTCGATCACGTTACCGGCCGCATCGGTGCCAGTGTGGCCTTGGCCGATAATCAGCTTGGTCGAGGACACGTTCAGTGACAGACGCAACATAAGCGAAGCCAACAGAACTGTCGGAAAAGCTGAGAAATCCAGAGGCCGTTCAATGAACAGGGTGATGGTGAAAATCAGGATCGCCAGCCCAAAAGAGGCGGCCAGCCCGACGTCGAGGACCCAGGACGGCACCGGCAGGATCATCATCACAATGATCGCCATCAGGGCAAGCGCCAATAGTATGGTTGGGCTGAACAGCTCTTTTATTGTTAAGTTAGGCACAGTTGTGAGCTCTCATTCAAACATGATCAGGGCACGCGAAGATGCAACGGATCCAGCCATTGGCACCAGTGAGCCCATGGAAACAGAACCCTGCGCAATCAATGGTGCGGGTGCGTGAAGACTTGCCAAGGGCAGAGGTCCGGTGGAGGTTCGGCGGGTGCGGGTGCGTCCTGGTAATGCCGCCACTGCGGTGGCAGGAGACAGATCAGCGCGGATGCGGTCAAACCGGGTGATATATCGATTGGCATAAGTTGGAGTACGGGAATGGTAAGCCCCGGCGGCTTTGGACCAGTCGCCCATTTCAGCATAGAGTTTTTTCAAAAATTCGGCGGCATATTGCGCGTTGGCAACCGGATCAAACATTTGATCAATCGAATCAAAGGCTTCGCCATGCCATTTGAAATTTATCTGAAAACAGCCAACATCAAAGCTGCGAGCGCCACGTTTGAAGTGAGAAAAGACGTAAGCGCGGGCTTCATCTTCGGTCTGGAACCACTTTCCAGCGCCCTCCATATTCACAGTCCATGGCCAGGGTTGAAGCCCCTGCTTGCCACCGCGTCCGGTTTCTGTGCGGGTTATCGTGCGCAGAACATCCAGTGGCACCCCGTGATCGCGTGCCGCACGCCGCGCGGCCAAATCACACAGTGCCGCCACTTGTTGCGTAGAAGCTTGGGCACCACCCAGCGGAAGCACACCAAAAAGAAGCGTCAAACACACCAATATAGAAGCGATTCCCCTGCTCCGAGGAATCGCGTCCTGTAATTCGCATTTTATGCGATACAATTCTTTGTTTTTATTCGGCATTCTGCCTATTCCAACTCAGGGTTTACCCGTACCTCAAGGTAGGCCCAGAGGATTGACAAAGCGTTATCGAAATAAGTAAAAGACCGCCTTGTTTGGGCGGTCTTTGTTTGTGGAAGTGACACGTATTGAGCCCGTTACGAGCAACCTAAACGCGTTAATTTGCATCTTCCGGATCATGGCTAACGCCGCGCAGCAAAGCCTCGATACTGTCACGGGTTCCAACGCTGCTTTCAACCAAGGCCCGTGCGTGGGCCAAGGGTGTCATTTCACCAGGATCTTGCGCTCTCACATCCAGTTCTGCTGTGACTTCTGCGACTTGACTGAATTGCCCATCCTCACTGGGAGCGATGGCTTCCAGGTTTTCCGAATGCCAGAACCCCCGTGCTGCGGCATCAGTTTCCTCTTCTGCCAGTAAATATTCGCCGGCGCGGCCAAATTCTCCGTTGCGCCACAGGGCTTGGGCTCTAAGCCTATTCGACTCGGGGCTATCCAACCCCATCAATTCAACCAGTGCTCGATGTGGCAGGTCCAAGCCCAAAGCCGCCTCGGCCATCATCAACCGACGTGTTTCATCCGCCGGCTCAAGCGCAAGCTTCATCAGCATTGATTGGGCTTGCTGTGCAAATCCCAGGTCCAGTAACCGCCGCGTCATCATTTCAGCCACTGGTGCGGCTTCTTTGGACGTTGCCTGCTCAGTAAAGATAAGCGCGTATTGCAAGAAGGTCACGTCATCTGCGCGCTCGGTCAACAGGGTCATAATCGGTTCAATGGCCGCCGAGCGGGCGATTGGCCCGTCATGTTCCGTCAAATCTGTCAGTGCCTCAAACGCTTCTGAAAAATGTCCGGTCAGAGACAGCGCCGTAACTTCGGCCAGCCGCAGATCGGCACCCAATTCGCTATCCCGAATCTCTAGCTCGTAAGATGCGACCAGTTCCGGCAAGTCAGGAGACAGCGCCTTACGCTCTTTATAGCTTAACGCAATCAAATCAATCAGCGCCCGGGGTGCGTTTTCAGTACGTTCGGCCAGTTCTTCTGTCAGCTCTTTGGCCACAGTTTCGGTATCACCAGTCATGTCGGCGATAGCCGCCTGTGCCAAATTGATAGCTGGCACCTGCTCAACTCCGGTCCGGCCAACTGACCGCAACGCCGCCGAGGCCATATGTTGATCACCAGAGCCTGCAAAAAGGGTGCTGATCGCGGGCCCGAGGTGGACACGCAGATGTACCGGCATTCGCGACAGTGTTTGCTGGATCGCCTCGGCATTTGCATTATTTTTTAGCTCACCATCAGCAAGGGCTGCCCAAAAGGCAGCGTCACCATCACAGGCCTGCTGGCCAGCGAAGGGATGGGTGATCGGCAAATGTTCCCCGTCCATGAGCATCGCCATTGCAGCCAGAGTGTCCGTTTGGGTAGCCTCTGGTGGCAACATGTCGAGCATCGTGCGGGCTTCGGCCCCAAATCCAAAGTAGAGATAGGTTTTGGCCAATGACAAAACTGTATTCAGATCTATGTGGTCGAATTCTTTGAAAAGCATCGATCGAAGAGGGCCGATCTGGTCCGCAAAAGATGTTTCATCACCCCAATTGTAAACCGCCAAATCCCTGGTTCGAATACAATGGGTTTGCAGCGTCGAGTTCTGATTGTGCTGCGGCAGAAGCCCCAAATCTCGGTCAACTGCAGTGGTCACCGCAAGATGATCCAGCGGGTTCATCGGTCGATCCTGTGTGCCTAGCGGCGCAACCAAGGATGGCGCTCCGTCTCCATTGACCTCGGTCATGACCAGATCCAACAGTCCTTGATTGGTGGCTCGGCCAATTTGTTGCAGCAAGCGATGCTCTGATGCGTTAACCGTCGCAGCGCGTGCCGTTTCATCCAGGTCCAGCAACAGATTGACCGTGGGCAATGTTGCCTCATGCTGCTCGGTCTCAGTCTCCTGATGAAGCACGGCAACAGGCCCTGGCAAAGTAACCGGGGCGTGCATTTCAAGTTCGGGTTCATTGACGATTGGAGACGACAGCGATTGCATGCGGCGCCCATCCGACACCACACGGCCAGCCAGGGCAGCTGCTAAATTGAGCTCCATTCGGGTAGCCTGAACTTGGCTTGGCGATAGGTTGAACCGATAACCGGCAGCCCCTGCCAGCGTTCCGAGCGGCAACACCCCGGTCGTGGAGGAGTAAGACTGATCAGCCTGGCCATCCCGGATATCGATAACCAGGTAACCATCTTTCTGAACATACGATTTTATTTCACAGTCACATCCAAGCTGGATCCGAAGCGGCGTCCCTGCCCCCGTCTGACGCAGTGATTGCAACCGGGTACGCGGAATGCGGCTGAATACCTGAGAGGTGTCGAAAACTGCCGCAGGGCTATCGATTTTTAATGTCGCAGTCTTTCCCGACTGTTTTAGAGACCAGTTCGCATTGTCCGGCAGACGCATGACCAGACGAGAAAACCCGTCATGCTCGCCCGAACGGGCGACAATGGTCTCGGCCTGGGCCGGAATGGCCACCATCATGGTGACCACAAATGCGACTGCCTGACGGATCATGCGGCTTCCTGTTTCACAGTTTTCAGGGCTTCTTCCAATTCAGAGAAGCCAGGGCGAATGTGCGACGGCGTATTCTGACGTCCCACTTCGATACAGATTGCAGCGGCATGGTTGTGCAGATTGGCCACCAGAACTTCACGAATCAGATGATAAAAATGCCCATCTTCGTCGGTCACCGACTTTACTTTGGCGGCAAATGGGCCAACCAGGCCATAGGCCAAAAACACCCCAAGGAAGGTACCAACAAGCGCGCCGCCAATCATTTTACCCAGAATCTCGGGGGGCTGATCGATTGACGCCATCGTCTTGATAATACCAAGCACAGCCGCAACAATACCCAGAGCCGGTAGACCATCAGCAAGTGTCTGCAATGCGTGACTGGAATGCAGGGCGTGGTGGTGGTTGGCTTCGATTCGCTTTTCCAAAACTTCTTCAACCTGATGCGGGTCGTCATAGTTCATCGACGCCGAACGCATCGTGTCACAAATCAAGTTCACAGCTTCTTTGTCAGCTAGAATCCTGGGATATTTCCCAAACACTGACGAATTTTCCGGATCTTCGATGTGTTGCTCCACCTCAACCGGATTAGCACGAGCGATCCGAATCAACCCGAACAGCAAACAAAGCAGATCCCGATAGTCATCAGCTTTCCACTGAGGACCTTTGAACACCTTCCCCAGATCTTTCAGGGTGTGCTTGATGGCGGCCATATCATTGCTGATCATAAATGAGCCAACTCCGGCTCCGCCGATCATCATCATTTCAAAGGGCGCGGCCTTTAGAATGATTCCCATCTTGCCGCCGGCGGCCAAATAGCCGCCGAAGACCATGACAAAGATCACAACAATCCCAACAATTCCGATCATAAGTAGTCTCCGAATTTCGTTATTTTCTAGAAGTTTAGGTGAGTCTTCTTAAAACTTCCTAAGCTTCGGAGCGGAAATTATTCTTTTGGCACTGAGCCATTGCGACCAGCAAGAACAACACTAATTGTATAAGCCGCCTGAGGGCTGAGACCGGCCATGATTCCAGCGGCGGCTTCAGACTTCATCCGAGCCAGAAAACCCGCTGCAAAACCTGGGTCCATTTCCTCGAACAACAGCGCCGAATCTTTTGGCTTCATCTGTTCATAAACTGCTGTCAGACGAGACAAATCTGCTTCTGTTGCGCCATCCGCTAGGGACAGAGTGGCTTCCAGTTTGACCTCGGCGGCCTCCAGAGCAGCCAGTTTCTGAGTGATTGCCTGATCGGCCAGCTCCATCGCTTTCATCCGGTCTTCGATCTCAGCCTCACGGGCTGCCAGAATCGTTTCGCGCTGCTGAAATGCCGCAAGCATGTGCTGCAACTCAGCTGAGGACGGCACTGACTCCTGGTGCGTCGCAGTCTCGTCCTTTGACGCGCCTGCATCAGGGAGATTGGCCACTTCGCGGGCAATTGCCGGTCCTGCTTCAAAACCCAAGCGCAATATAGCCGAGCCGATCAGCAGCACGGACAACATGAACAGGGTTCCGACGCGTGTCCGTCGCGAACCCTTGCTTTTGGATACTTTACTCATCAGGCAACCCGGCTTTGGTTTCGGTTATGACGAACAAACATCAAACCCGAAGACGGCTTTTCAGGCTCATCAAACGATTCGTTATCTGATTTGGGGTCTGCCTTGAGCGCCGCAGCCAAGGCGTCACTTTCCTCGTTGATATCAGCGCTGCCCGCTACTGCCCCAGCGGGCAGGTCATGCATCGAAGCCATCATCAGTTCCAACCGTTGGGCCACTGTTTCAGCGCGACCTGTCAGATCGTCCAGCGCCTTGCCAGAGCCATCCGACACAGCGCGCGCCGCCACCAATGATTTATTGAGATCATCAACTTGGGCAGACAAAACAGCAACCGCTCCTCCGACACCCTTTTCGAGGTCGTTAAACCGATTCAGCCGGCGCGCCAGCACAAAACAATAAAATCCAGCCCCAAGGGCCCCTGCCACAAGCAGGATATCTGCAATCATTTCCATCCTGTCCTCCTAGTTTAATACAAAATCCATGATCAGCAGATCTCGAACACGCCCCTGTCCAGTGGCAATGTTGATCCGCCGCAGCATCTGCGCCCGTAGTTTTGGTAGCGCCATAGGGTCGGTAAGATCCCCGATTTCCAACGCTCTGAGATAACTATTCAGAACATCGACTACGCGCGGCAGAATTCTTTCGACCTCGGCTTGGTGGGCCACGTCGACTTCAAGCTGTGCGCGGAATCGCAAGTGTCTCAACCCGCCCGCCTTGCGCAGCGTGATCACCAGTGGGTCCATTTCGACAAAGGCAAGATTGGCGATATCATCCGCCGACTCACCGCGGTCAACGCCAGTTTCCCTCTCTTCGTCTGCGTGCATCTCTTCGGATGCACCAGATTTTCCAAAAGGCAGCAGGCCAGACTGAACGGCATAGAATCCGCCTCCGCCTCCGACAACTGCCAGCACTAACCCTATGATAAGGGGCATTTTGCTCGGCTTGGCCGGGGTATCTTCTGCGTTGGCTACAGCGTCTGTCATGGCTATCCCTAAAACGTCGTACAATCTCTTCATAACCTCAGAGTGGCTAACCGAATGTTAAGGCCGTTCAGTCAAAACGAATGCAAGCCGATCAGAATGTCGGTTCGACGGAGGTTAAGGTGCAGCAGATCAAGAATGTCTGGGCAGGTTTGGATACGCGCAAGCGTCTGATCATCGTGGGTTCCACGGTCATCATGATTCT
>MAAC01018177.1_pt1 | contig 41542 bp, 34 predicted proteins | sample 1115981 | NCBI WGS metagenome assembly MAAC01 (sample SAMN04961126, study PRJNA320927) | seawater metagenome | isolation source: sample BD02T64 sea water enriched with oil for 64 days | place: USA:Gulf of Mexico | collected 2013-07-27 | reverse complement strand
CAAACATCCACTGTAAACACCATGCTCACGATTAGCCTAGGGGCAGCAACAACATACCCCGTTCGCAGCATTCCATCGGAGCGCATTGTCACCTCTGCTGATAAAATGCTGTATAAATCAAAGAATAATGGGCGAGACCAATGGCATAGCACCCAGCTATCTCACTGTGAGGCACAACCATCACAGCTTGAAATTCTGCCTTAGGTCACATGCTTAATCGTCAAGCAAGTAAGCAAAAGGGTCTCCTGCATCTGCTGCATTTTGTATGTTTACACGAATTTCATCTAAGCGAGAAGCTAAAGGAAGAGCTTCTTGTTCAATATGCTCACAACACAGCTCCAATGTTTCCAAACCAAAATAAGCCACCAGCTCCGCATAGTCTTGTGGAGTAGCCCGAACCATAACCTTTTCAATGATCTGCACCGCCGGGATCGGCTCGTTAGGTGATTCCATAAAATAACGAGAGAAGCCCGCCCTAAAGGGCGAGCAAACCTCTAACAATGGTGCTGGAAGCAAATAAGGCATCCATCCTCTCTCTATGAACAAAAAACACCCACACTTCTTTTAGTGTAGCAAATATCTGTTTTTTGCAAGAAAAATGAGCGGCCTATGCTCTTCGCTTCTGAAATGCATGAACGCCCGTCGTTAACAGTGACCCCATTGCCGCTCTTATCGGGCTAAGGTCGGGCTTTACTGACTTCCCTTTACCTATCCGGTGCATTTGCTGCTCAAACCAAGCGATATCCAATGCTGATGCTAAATCTATTATTTTAATCCCTGTCGTTGGACGCTTAATTGATACCGTAAACTCTGGGTCATTCAACAAACGGTTTGGTAAATCAGGATAAACGGCAAGCGGCCTTGCTATTCCAATCATATCTGTCGCCCCAGATTGCAGTGCGGCATTCATTGCGGGCCCTGATCGAAAACCTCCAGTTACCACCAAGGTGGTGTCAACGCGAGACCTTACCTTTTCAGCATATTCCAAAAAATATGCCTCACGTCGCTGCGTGCTTTCCTTAACGGGTGCTTTGCTATGCTCCCCCATCATTTCAGGACTTTCATAGGTTCCACCTGAAATTTCGATAAGGTTAATACCTACCGCTGCCAGCGCTTCAACCACCTCCATTGACTCATTGTCGCTAAAACCGTCCTTCATAAAATCTGCAGAGTTCAGCTTGATACCAACGGGATAATCAACACCCACGGCCTCACGAATAGCCTTATACAACTCAAGTACAAAACGCATACGGTTTTCCGCAGAGCCACCCCATTTATCCGTTCTCTGATTATGTCGCGGGCTTAAAAACTGACTAACCAAATAACCATGCGCCCCATGAATTTGCACACCAGTGAAACCAGCCTGTTTTGCTAACGCGGCACTTTCTGCAAAACGCGTAATAATGGTATCAATCTCTTGGCTTAATAACTCTCGAGGGGTATTAAAAATTTTCTCCAAACCTCCTCCAAGAGGGATAGCAGAAGGGGCCACTGGCTTTTTATTGATTATGTTAGGAATCTGTTTACCCGGATGGTTTAGCTGCATCCATACATGCGCGCCATTCTCTGTCCCCGCTTTCGCACAGGCTTCAAACGGAGCAAGATCAACCCCTTGCTCCAACACCACTTGACGAGGTTCTCCCATAGCATCAGGAGAAATCATTACATTACCTGTTGTAATAAGGCCAACTCCACCTTGCGCCCAGGCCCGGTACAAAACAGCAAGACTGGGAGCAGGTAACAATGCTTTTGTTGATAATTGCTCACTCATCGCTGATTTGAAAAAACGATTCTTAATGGTAACGCCGTTATTCAGTGTTAATGGGGCTGCAAATGTTATTGATTCAGTCATTTCCCTCTACTCCCTAAAACTAGACCGGTCGTCTAGTAACTATTGATAAAAAAACGGTAATGATAATTACCGTTATGCCTTCCGATACTCTCTTTACTTACTTCTTCGCTAAAAAGCGCCTACGGTCTAAACAAACTATCAAGCAACACCGTTAATGTTCGCTCTATTGTGACCGTATCTCCAGTGACTTTCATACGTAAAATACTTCCCTCCCAGGCATTCCAAAAGGTTTCAGCAAGCAACTCAGCAGGTATATCTTGCCGTACTTCACCAGCGTCTTGGCCAGCAACAAGTAAAGGTACGAATCGTTGCTGCCATTGCTCATAAGCTCTAATCAGTGCCTGCTGGCACACATCACTACTGCCACCTATTTCAGCTGCCAAATTGCCAAGCAAGCAACCTTCTTTGCATTGTTTGCGCTGAAAATCCATCGTCATCCACTGATAAAGCTGTTTAATCACTTCAAGCGGTCTGTCCGTGGCGTATTTCAAGTAGTTATCAAAAGCTTCCAACAACCGCCCAATATAAAGTTCAATAACCTGGGCGGCATACGCTTCTTTACTTTCAAAGTAATGATAAAACGAGCCTTTTGGTACCTGTACCGCATCCAAAATCTGTTTCAGCCCAGTCCCGTTATAACCCTGCTCGCACAGGAGGTCGATTCCCTTGGCAAGAATAATCTCTTTGTTATGCTCTGTCTTTCGCGGTCTAGCCATACACAGGACTATGCGACCGATCGTCTAGAAACTCAAGTAGCTTTTTGTAAACATCCATATTAAGGAATATGTGCAAACTTAATTTCCTGGGACCAGGGAGCCACAGGGCGACAACGATCCATCACAAATTCAATAAATGAAACCAGTTTTGAAGGCGGTTGTTTGCGGCTTGCATATACCAGATACATCATTTTCTCTACCATCGGGTAGTCCAATAACAAAGGCACTAGCTCGCCACTTTCAAATTCTTTCAACCCCAAAGCACCAGGCACCATTCCAATACCCGTGCCTCGCTTTACCAGGCTCTTAATCAAAGACATATCATTCAGCGTTAACCGCGATTTAAGCTCAAGCAACTCCACTCCATCAGGCCCCTCCAGCTCCCAAGGTGCCGTCGGGTGCCTTACAATACTGTGATCATGCAGGTCTTGCGGGGTTCTAGGTATGCCATGTTTCTCTAAATACGCAGGGCTTGCACAAATTAACAGCTGCGCCTTACCTAAACCACGAGCAACAAAACTTGAGTCTGCCAGTGGCCCAACACGAAAAGCAGCGTCATACTCTTCCTCCACCAAATCGACATTTCTATTATCCAGTAACAGCTCGATAGATATCTGCGGATGTAACGACAAAAACTCTTCTAAAAGATCTTGTAAAAACGGCTCTCCAAACGCTAACGGCGCACTAATTCGCAGCTTGCCTGTTGGCTCTGACTGCATGTTGGTAACAACACTGTTTGCATCATCTGCTTCCTCCACCATTTTTGCGCAATGAAAGTAGTATGCTTTACCGGTTTCCGTTGGTTTTAACGCTCGTGTTGTTCGGTTTAACAACCGTACTCCCAAACGTTCTTCTAGCTGACTTATTTTACGGCTAACCGTTGATTTCGGCAGGCCCAATTTATCAGCGGCTTTCGTAAAACTACCGGTATCCACAACCTTCGCAAACACCGCCATTTCATTCAGATCAAACATTTATCACCATCTTAATTACTGGAAAGACTGCACTCGACAATACGCTGTTTTTGTACCTTAGGCACCCTTTATTAGACCCGCTCCCCGAGATCACCTGCATGCTCCTCAGCAACATATAACCCCCACTTCTCTACATACTCACTGACTTCCCCCTTCCCAAGTACGGTATTGTAATACTGCTTCCAATACCTCGCCTGCCCGGTGATATCGCCAGCATCAGGCAATGCCTTTGGAACCCGATAATAATGCACTCTCGCCATTGCAGCGGCATAAAAATCGTTATTTTCCAGCTCGTCAATTTTATCTGCATCAGGAGTGGTTAATGTCGCGATTACTTTATCGGCTAACGCTGACTTATAACGCAAGAAGTTATTCCAAATATCGTCATGGGTTGCTGGCTCCATCTGAAAATAACTTTTCGCAGGCCCTCCTCCCATTTGAGTCCGATAAGTGAAATTTAAACTTTCTTGAACCGCGGTGCCAAGCAACAACTCCTCCGCCGCAAGTGAATACAAATCCATTGTTTTTAACACCGGCTGTATAACATCCACTCGAAACGCTTCCGACTTTGTCTCCATATTACTTCTCCTTTAATCTAAATTCACCGGCAGCTCACGAACCAAGGTTATTTCCTCTGCTGATATGTCAGCTTGCCAAGCCATAACCTCCACCCCTGCGGCCACCGCTTGCCTCAAAGTTTCTCCATACTTGGGATCTATCTCATCCGCGGGCTTTACCACGTCCACCCCCGTATGCTGTACACAGAAAAATAATACCGCCCGCTCCCCTTGCTCAACGACTGAGATCAATTCTCGAAGATGTTTCCTCCCACGTTCTGTCACTGCATCAGGAAAAGAAGCCGTCCGTCCCATACCCAACGTAACGCTTTTCACTTCAACATAACAAGGAGCCCGCCCCTCCGACTCCAATAAAATATCAATACGACTATTCTCTTCCCCATATTTGACTTCCCTGCGAAGCCGCTCATACCCCACAAGAGCAGGAATAACATTCAATTCAATCGCCTCCTGAGCCAGTTTGTTGGCAAACCCCGTATTGATACCGGCCATAGCTCCCGCTTCCACACCAACAATTTCCCAAGTATGGCGATACTTTCTCTTCTCATTATGGCTATCAGAAAACCACACAGGACTGCCCGGTGCCGCACAATTCTTCATCGAGCCCGTATTGGCACAGTGAATTGTGATTTCAGTCCCGTCCTCAAGTTTTACATCAGCCAGAAACCGCTTATAACGTTTTATAAGGGTGCCCGTTAATAATGGCTCTGGATATTTCATCGAATATTAACCATATGTCCACCAAGTGACCTATCATAAACAAAGTAACCTAGGGTAATCTCCGGGCTAATGATTATCAAACATAGTGGCCTATTAATTCACAATCAGGGGTGTGAGTTAGCATGTTGATAACGTTAAGTAACCAAGTGTAAATTAAACTGTTCACAGCATAGAAAAATGGGTATATGATCGACCGCTGTTGAAAGAGGCATACGTCACTTCAACAAAACAATAATAATAGGATTCATATAACGATCCGCTATTTAATGCTTCCTCTTTAGTAAAATTTCGTCAAATAAAGAGGTTAAGAATATATTCTGTCATATTTACCAGGTATTTTACCTGCCGTATCATAAGTTCAGAATGTGTTGAGGATTTGCCAATCGTTGAGATCTTTGCTATAGATCACAGATTGACCAGTTGCGAGGAATGACTAATGGCAACAAAGAAAGTAAGTAAAGTAGACCTATCACGCGCCAGCTTTAAACCTTACGAGGAAGCTGACGGCGAAGAATACATGAACGACAAGCAACTAGATCACTTTCGAGTGATTTTAGAAGCTTGGCGACAAGAGCTAATGGAAGAAGTTGATCGTACTGTGCACCATATGCAAGACGAACCCAACAACCTTCCTGATGCTGCGGACAGGGCCACCCAAGAAGAAGAGTTCAGTCTTGAACTACGAACGAGGGATAGAGAGCGCAAGCTTATTCGTAAAATCGGCAAGTCTCTTGAGGAGATTAAGTCCGGTGAATACGGCTGGTGCGAAACCTGCGGTATCGAAGTGGGCATACGTCGACTTGAAGCCAGACCAACTGCGACACGCTGCATTGACTGCAAAACACTGCAGGAAATCAAAGAGAAGCAGTGGGGGACCTGATAGTACAGCATTAAATGCACGACATAAAAAAGGAGCGCTCTCGCGCTCCTTTTTTATGTCTCTTTTTAGTCACAAGCTCTTATCGCCGCTCCTAACCTGCCCTTAACAACAACAGGTGGTACAGCTTTCTTATGCAGAACTATATTGGCCGCTTCGCCCCTTCCCCCACCGGCCCCTTGCATTTCGGATCCCTACTTACTGCCGTTGCAAGCTACCTTGACGCCAAGCATAACAGCGGTACCTGGCTTGTCAGAATGGACGACCTCGACCCTCCACGAGAAATACCCGGAGCTGCGGATAGTATTTTGTCCACCCTCGACGCATACGGATTGCACTGGGACGGAAAAGTTGTCTATCAAAGCCAACGCCACGACCTGTACGAAGCCGCCGTTCATTTACTGCTAACCAATAAACAGGCCTTCTATTGTACTTGTAGCCGTAAGCAACTGGCAGAGCATGCACATCAGCAAGGACAACAAACACCCCCAACTTACCCTGGCACATGCCGTGAACAACACTCCCCTCCAAACATGCCCTCCAGTATTCGTTTAGCCGTTGAAGACGCTCAGCACCCTATCGGCATCAATGACCAGTTACAGGGGCGTTTCTGTCAAAACCTTATTACCGATGTTGGTGATTTTATTATTAAACGCAAAGATCTTTTATACGCGTACCACCTTGCCGCCGTCATTGATGATCATTGGCAAAAAATAAGTCACATAGTTCGGGGTATTGATCTTTTAGATAGCACACCACGCCAGTGTTATTTACAACAGCTGCTGGGCTTTAAAGAACCACACTACGCCCATTTGCCTGTCGTGGTTAACAATCAAGGCCAAAAGCTCAGTAAACAAACCTTTGCACAGGCCATCGAAACAACACAATGCAGTCTCGTTCTTTGGTCAGCAATATCTACCTTAGGCTTAAAGCCGCCAACATCACTGCAACATGAACCACCAGAAGCTATCCTTAAATGGGGAACACTAGCATGGAACCCCAAGGCACTAATCAACGTTACTCGCATAAACGCCACTCAGCTCACAATCGATGTATAATCAACACCACGCCATAAAAAGAGGGAAAGTCCTCCATGTATATTGATCGCTTAGTCTTATTATTAATTGCCGGAGGTTTTGTTTTATCACCTTCTATTATGCAATGGTGGGCGGAAGGTGGCACCGCGTGGTATCGGCCATATTTAGTATGGGCCACTCTTATCGCATTAACTTTTTGGATAACTCAAAGCCGAGACCTAGATGAGCTTTAGCCTTACCCAAATCTTTCTTATTGGTATTAGCTACCTGTCGTTCTTTTTCTTAATCGCATACTTTACGGAAGAAGGTTACATACCAGCCAAGTTTGTACGCCACCCATTTGTCTACGTATTGTCGCTAGGTGTTTTTGCAAGCGCCTGGGCCATATACGGCGCAGTTGGTTTTGCCAGCCGATTTGGCTTTAACTTTATCGCCTATTATTTGGGTATTTCTGCCGCCTTTATGTTGGGCCCCATATTACTCGCCCCCATTCTAAAACTGGTTAAAAACTACCAACTGGGTTCCCTTGCTGACCTACTCGCTTTTCGTTATCGCAGCCCATGGGTTGGCGCACTTGTCACACTTTGTATGCTGGTTGGCATCATGCCGTTACTCGCACTACAAATACAAGCCGTCGCGGACACCATTCATATTCTCAACCAAGAAACCTCACCTAATATTCTGGCATTTATTTTTTGCTGCGTAATCATCCTGTTTTCGATTTTATTCGGTGCCAGACACATATCTTCCCGAGACAAACATGAAGGGCTTGTCGTTGCTATCGCATTCGAATCCCTTGTTAAAGTTGTTGGCATGGTCAGCGTTGGCATTTTTGTGTTATTTGCGGTTTTTGATGGCCCACAAGGCCTTAACCAGTGGCTTATCGACAACCCCATTGCAACAGAAACACTCTACACTCCTCTCAAAGAAGGCCCTTGGCGAAGTATTGTTGCTGCTTTTTTTGTATCTGCCGTTGTTACTCCACATATGTTCCATATGGCTTTTACCGAAAACCTTAACCCTCGCGCATTGCTGACAGCAAGCTGGGGATTGCCGTTGTATTTATTTATCCTTGCCCTACCGATCCCAATAATTCTCTGGGGATCAGCCGTTGTTCAGCCCGATGTTGCCGCCGAATACGTAACACTTGGCGTACCAATGGCACTTAATTCTCCCGCATTTTCATTAATAGCCTTTATCGCGGGGCTATCAGCTTCCAGCGGTGTTATTATTGTTTGTACACTGGCACTCTCCGCAATGTGCCTCAACCACCTGGTATTACCCTTATCCCCAGTTAACACCCAAAGCAATTTATACAGCTGGTTGCTATGGACTCGACGTGCATTAATTGCATCAATTATTCTTGCTAGCTATTTAATATACCGGGTCATGGCTGGGCGACATTCGTTGTCAGAGTTAGGATTTTTAACCTTCGCAGCTACAATTCAATTTGTACCGGGTTTGTTTGGGGTATTGTTTTGGTCTAAAGCCAACCGTTTCGGATTTATCACCGGCTTACTTTCTGGAATCTCTGTTTGGATATTTTTACTACTACTACCGATCCTGTTTGACTACCAAGTGACTATAAACATTCCTTTTATTATCAATGACACCTTCCCCAACGGTGATACCAGCTACCTTGCAGCAACCGTCGCAATCTTTGTCAACTCTATGGTCTTTGCTGCCGTGTCCGTTGCCACCAACGCAAGCACCTCGGAAAAACTTGCCGCCGAAACCTGCAACGTCGACAATTTACGACGCTCATACCGATGGGAACTATCTGTTAGCAGCGCACGGGAATTTGTCGGCCACCTGACCACCCCTTTAGGGGCAACGACAGCCAAACGTGAAGTAGAACTTGCCCTGCAAGATTTGGCCATGAGCGCCGATGAAACTCGCCCCTATTCATTACGCCGATTACGTGACCAATTAGAAACCAATCTATCCGGATTGTTAGGGCCATCCGTTGCCCATGAAATTATTGATGAAGCATTACCGTATGTGATGCACTCTGACGAATCAGCCATTCAAGATATTCACCATACAGAAAATCGATTAGAGGAATACCACCACAAGCTAACAGGACTTGCCGCAGAGCTCGATAACCTAAGACGCTTTCACCGCCAGACCCTGCAAGATTTACCCCTAGGTGTTTGCTCCCTAGGTTTAGATGGGGAGGTATTTGGATGGAATCACGCCATGGTGAAGATCACCAGCATTCCCGCTGGTGACATTGTTGGCTCCAGCCTAGATCACCTGCCAGAGCCCTGGCGCAGTGTATTTCAACAACTAAGCGCTGGCCCCGAGACCCACGAATACAAAAAAGAAGTGGAATATCAAGGCATTACGCGCTGGCTAAACCTTCACAAAGCATCTATCAAGGGTGAAAATCAGGTCAAATCCCACGGCGGGCTCGTTATTGTTGTAGAAGACCTTACCGAAACGCGCATGCTAGAGCACAAACTTGCTCACAACGAACGTCTAGCCTCTGTTGGGCGCCTTGCTGCTGGCGTGGCCCATGAAATAGGTAACCCTATTACAGGAATAGCCTGTTTAGCTCAGAATTTACAATATGAGACTGATAAAGAAGACATCGCGGAAATGTCTGAACAAATTGTCGAACAAACTAAACGCGTAACTCGTATTGTTCAATCTCTGGTTAACTTTAGCCATAGCGGCACCAACAAAGCCATTCATGACCCCGTATCCCTTCGTGATTGTGCACAAGAGGCTTTCGATCTACTAAAACTCAGCAGCGATGAGAAAACTGAACACTTTACCAATGACATCCCTACAGACCATATTATCAACGGCGATCGTCAACGAATTACTCAGGTATTTATCAATTTATTCAGTAATGCACGAGATGCGTCCGACCTCAATTCTCCCATCATTACTCGTAGTGTTACCCGCAATCATACGGTAACACTGGAGGTAGAAGACCATGGCTGCGGCATTCCTGATGAAATAAAAGAAAGTATTTACGAACCCTTTGTCACCTCCAAAGACCCCGGAAAGGGTACGGGACTAGGCATGGCGGTGGTTTACAGCATAATCGAAGAGCATTTTGGACATATTTCTATCGACAGCCCCATCGGCTCCGATTATAAAGGTACTCGTGTTACCATAACGTTACCGCGTTACCGTGAAGATGAGGAGAGCAACACCTGATGAGTCATATTCTGATTGTTGAAGACGAGCCCGTTATTCGTTCTGCATTGCGCAGACTGTTAACTCGCCATGATTACGAGGTCAGCGAAGCTGGTGCCGTATCTGAAGCTGTCGACCAATACAAACTCTCAGACTTTGACCTTATTATCACAGATTTGCGCCTTCCTGGAGCACCCGGTACCGACATCATACCCCTTGCAGGAACAGTTCCGGTTCTAGTAATGACCAGCTACGCAAGCCTTAAATCTGCCGTTGACTCAATGAAAATGGGGGCTGTCGACTATATTGCAAAACCTTTTGATCATGATGAAATGATCCTTTCAGTACAACGAATACTGAAAGAGCAAGCTCTCGTTCGCCAAAATGAAGCGCTAAAGTCCACTATTAATAGAAACTACCCAATTTCCGGCATGATCGGGGAATGCAATGCGATGCAACTATTGTTTAAGCGCATCAAAAAAGTCGCCCCCACCGATAGCACAGTACTTGTACAGGGTGAATCTGGAACAGGCAAAGAGCTAGTCGCTCGTGCATTGCATGAGCAAAGCAGTCGAGCTGATGGCCCAATGATATCCGTTAACTGTGCCGCTATTCCCGAATCTTTAATTGAATCAGAGCTATTTGGTTATGAGAAAGGCGCCTTTACAGGGGCCAACAGCAGCCGCAAAGGCTTGGTCGAAGCAGCAGATGGTGGGTCTCTATTTTTAGATGAGATAGGAGAGCTACCCCTTGAAGCCCAAGCACGCCTATTAAGAGTCCTACAAGAGAAAGAGGTCAGACGAATAGGTTCGGTGCAATCAAAAACCGTGAATGTTCGCCTTATGGCTGCGACCCATAGAGACCTTAAATCATTAGCTAAGACTGGCAAATTCCGAGAAGATCTCTACTACCGACTACACGTCGTTGATCTCAAGCTACCGCCGCTAAGAGAAAGGGAAGACGACATCCGTCAACTTGCAGAAACCCTGCTTGAACGCACCGGCAACAGAATGAACACCCCTAACCTACGTTATAGCAACGATGCTTTGCTCGCAATCGAGCACTATAGCTGGCCGGGTAATGTACGAGAAATGGAAAATGCGGTAGAAAGGGCTGTTATTTTGTGTGAATCAGAAGAAATCACTCAAGAACTGCTAGCGATTGATATTGATCTAACCCAAATCAAGCGCGGAACCCATGCCAATCAGAAATCTTCGGCATCAGGTATACCATCTTCTATTACAAGCTTTACCCCCGAAACAGACTCAGATCCTGAAGTTGACCTCTCGCTAGAAGACTATTTTCAGCACTTCGTACTAGATCATCAAGACGAGATGACCGAAACAGAGCTTGCCCAGAAACTTGGTATCAGTCGAAAATGCCTGTGGGAAAGGCGCCAACGCCTCGGCATCCCAAGAAAAAAGCCTGCAATGAAACAGGCCTAACGCCCCCCTTTACCTCTCCCCCTATTATCAGGCCTAAGCGCCAATATTTCGTCACAAATTAATCCTTATAGATAGCCAAAAAAACGTCTCCTCGCAATCAAAGTCGCCCGCAAAAAGCCGAATATAAACGTAACCTCTTCTATAGCAATATTGACACTTTTTTTAAAAACACAGCGTATACCCCTCAAGTTGCGGAAAACAAAGGCGAATACCCCTCTCGCCTTCTTCATTTATACTTCCTCAGGTAACACAACTCACCACAGATATTTGTTACGGTGTTACCGCGACGGGAACACATTTAGCCAAAAGAGGTAACAAAATATTGTCAATTTGACCTACCCCTTAACACCTCAAAACATAAGTCATTGATATATAACGATTTGTTATTTTCACAAAAACCTGGCACGGGATCTGCTTTATATATTACGTAACCGCGACGAAGTGATAAAACAATAAGAACAACCACTTGGTAACGGTGACAACAAAAAAATAAAAAGAAGCAATAATAAAAATAAAATTGATAACAATAATAAAAACTAGAAAACTTAAAATAATAATAACAATATAAAATAAAAATAAACGAACAATAAAAACACTCTAAAAAAACAGTAAGACATAAATAAAAATAATAATAGAAAACATAACAATAATAAGAACAAGCAATACCAAAACAATAAAAAGAGTCGGCACATAAAAAAATACTTATCTGTAATAATAAAAATAAATAGCAGATGATAAAAGGGAGGGCTTAATCGCTCTCCCTTTTTTACGCCTAAATTTCACCCCCTCCTCCACGACTCCCATATCCCCAGACCTGCGCCCCTTACCCCCCTACCCAAGCACAAAGATTACCACTTAAAAAATAGACGTTTTGTAACAACGCAGCCAGTGCTAGACTGTGGCCTAATTGCCCCATTTCACTCTTCAATTGAACACTTTATAGGCACGAGCAGACCACCTATGCCAAAACGGCTAATAAAAAAGATTAAAAACATCATAAAAGGTGGCGACAGCAGCCAAAAGCCTCGTGCCAATGTCATTACTGACGACAAACATCACTTTGACTCTAGCTCCACTAATGCTGCCAACGCTATTAAAGTAGTTAATACACTAACAAAAGCAGGTTATGAAGCTTACCTAGTCGGGGGGTGCGTTCGTGATGGGTTACTTGATCTACATCCGAAAGACTTTGATGTATCAACTGACGCTCATCCAGAAGAAATCAAAGCACTGTTTAATCGTAACTGTCGATTAATTGGCCGCCGCTTTCGGCTCGCACATATACGCTACGGCAGAGAAATCATTGAAGTCGCTACATTTCGTGGCCACCACAGCAACTCAACCAACAAACAACAATCCTCCACATCAGACCACGGCATGTTATTGAGAGATAACGTATACGGCACATTAGATGAAGATGCGATCAGGCGCGATTTCACCATAAATGCCCTGTACTACCGCCCCGCCGACAACGCCATCATTGACTATGTCAATGGATACGAAGATATACAAAACCGCTGTTTACGCATCATTGGTGACCCCGAACTTCGATACAAAGAAGACCCGGTAAGAATGCTACGTGCCATTCGATTTAGCGCGAAGCTTGACTTCACTCTTAGCAAAGAATCAGAAGCACCCATTCAACCTCAATCAGAGTTATTAGGTCTAATTCCAGCAGCGCGCCTTTTTGATGAAGTGCAGAAATTATTTATGGGTGGCGTTGCCACCGAGGTTTGGCGGCAGCTGTTACATTACGATCTAGCACAATGGCTATTTCCCTACTCCGTACCAGCCAAAAACACGCACCCCGGCGCCACAGCCATGATTGCGCACGCCATGGTGAACACCGACAATCGCATTGCAATTGGAAAATCCATTAACCCAGCATTCCTTTATGCCGTCATGTTATGGGGCCCTTTGCAAGTTAACTGGGAAGAACTAAAGCGCGACGGAATCCCTCCTGTACCCGCACTCCAGCAAGCAATCCAGCGAACATTACAAAAACAAACCCAACACACCACCATTCCAAAGAGGTTTGTGACAACGATACGTGAGATATGGGAACTACAACCCCGCCTCAACCGACGCCATATCAAACCCGCCCAACAGCTTATTGAACACCAACGATTTAGAGCAGCCTACGACCTTTTGTTGTTAAGAGAAGAAGCTGAAGAGACACCCTCAGGCTTAGGGGAATGGTGGACGGAATTCCAAGAAGCGGATACCGAAGCACAAAAAGCCCTTGCAGCAGAACACACACAACCCAGAAAGAAACGCCGCCCTGCACGTCGTCGCCGCCCTGCGAAACCCAAAGCACAACCATAAAGCTCAACCATAAAACAGCAATGGAGCAGCAACAGAGTAAATGACTCGCACAACACAAAACACAATAGCTTACATTGGCTTAGGCAGTAATTTGGATCAACCGCTGGAGCACATCAAGCAAGCTGCCGAGGCGCTAGACCAAATACCTCAGACCCAGTTACTAGCACTATCCCCTCTTTACCAAAGCAAAGCGGTTGGCCCCGGGGAACAGCCAGATTACACCAATGCTGTCGCCGCGCTAGAAACTCAGCTCCCCCCGTTAGAATTACTCCACCAGCTACAAGCGATTGAGAACAAACAAGGGCGTAAACGAGGCCCCGTTCGCTGGGTTGCGAGAACCTTAGACCTGGATTTACTCCTGTTTAACAACATAATACTAGAAACCGAAGAGCTAACCATTCCTCACCCAAGGATGACCGAGCGCAACTTTGTACTTTTCCCTCTGCGAGACCTAGCAACGCTACTGTCACCCACATTAGCACTACCAGATGGACGATCTATCGTTGACCTTGCCCAAAACTGCAACGATGACGGCATTTGCTTATCCAACTGTTAATATCTAGCTACAGCCCACAGCCCTCTTAACCTAGCATCAACACATACCTAAACCATTTCATATTTTTACATCTGCCATTTGTGCCTATCACAAGCTATGGTTATGATGTCGTTCGAGTTAACACTTCCGCAAAGAGGTATCACAGATGAATATAACCCTTAGTACTCTCAACAAGCTTAAATCTGAAGGTCAAAAATTCAGCTGTTTAACGGCGTATGATGCTACATTCGCCAATATAGTCAGCAGTGCAGGTGTTGAAGTTATCTTAGTTGGCGACTCCCTTGGTATGGTCTTGCAGGGCAAAGACAGCACTGTCCCCGTCACGATGGACGAGATGGTCTACCACACAGAATGCGTAAGACGAGGAAACCAAGGCTCACTCATTATGGCAGACATGCCATTTATGAGCTGCTCGACCGATGAACAAACCTATGAAAATGCAGCCCGTCTTATGCGCGCAGGCGGACACCTAGTGAAAGTAGAAGGTGGCGCCTGGTTCACCAACACAATATCCAAATTAACGGAGCGTGGTATTCCTGTATGTGTCCACCTTGGCCTAACCCCTCAATCAGTCAACAAATTTGGCGGTTACAAAGTACAAGGTCGAGACGAGGAAACCCGCAAAGCATTACTTAAAGACTCTATTGATGCAGAAAAAGCTGGTGCAGCAATCCTGCTTTATGAATGCATCCCTAGTAACCTAATGGAAGAGGTTATGTCTAGCGTAAACATTCCAGTGATTGGCATTGGCGCCGGCCCAGCATCTGACGCGCAAGTATTGGTGCTACACGATATGTTAGGCGCCACTCCAGGCAAAGTCGCTAAGTTTGTTCATAACTTTATGCCTGATGGGGATGGCTCAATAAAAAGTGCTATCGCCACATACCATCAAGCCGTTAAAAATGGTGATTTTCCAAAACCAGAACATGGCTTTGAGTAACGCTCACTTTTATTGCCTGCAGAAAATGTAAGCCTACAACTCAAACTGCAACTCAAACTGCAACTCAAGCTACAAGGAATACCTTCATGCAAACCGTCCACACAATTGCTGAACTACGCACGGTCATCGCAAAGCAAAAAGCAGCAGGCAAAACGGTTGGTTTTGCCCCCACTATGGGCAACCTGCATGAAGGGCACATCACACTCATCCGAGAAGGGCACAAACACGCCGACTTTATGGTTTCTAGTATCTTTGTTAATCCTACGCAATTTGGCGAAGGTGAAGATTTTGATGCCTACCCCCGCACCCTTGAAGCGGACAGCAGTAAACTAGACGCTGCAGGATGTCACTGTTTGTTTGCTCCAAGCGCGGATGAAATGTACCCCGCCGAAACAAGTACTTGGGCATCAGTACAAGTACACAACATCACTCACCGTCATTGCGGAGCCGATCGACCAGGCCACTTTGATGGTGTATCCACTGTGGTGACCAAGCTATTTAACATCGTCACTCCTGACGTTGCTCTATTTGGAAAAAAAGACTTTCAACAGCTTGCGGTCATTCGACGCATGACCACCGCACTTTGCTTTAACACTACGATTATTGGCGTAGAAACCGTTAGAGAAGAAAGTGGCCTTGCGATGAGTTCTCGCAATGGTTTCTTAACTGCGGAAGAAAAAAACAAAGCCTCTGCACTTTATCAGCAACTTTGCGCAGCCAAAGAGAAAGTACAAAAAGGCAATACTGATTTCGAAAAAATAGCCCAAGAGGCAAAAGAGGCGTTAACAAAAGTGGGTTTTGGTGCTGGTTATTTTACGGTATGTAATGCATCCAGTTTAGAACCAGCAACAAAGAATGATACATCACTGGTGATTTTAGCCACGGCACAAATGGGAGACGCTCGCTTAATCGATAATATAGATTTTGAAAGCTGCCTTTAAGTGAACAAACCCGTCATAGGTATCAGCAGCTGCTTATTAGGAGAACCTGTTCGCTATGACGGTAACCATAAACACGCCCTACCTATTATCGAGCACTTAGCACAATACTTCTCCTTCCATTCTTTTTGCCCTGAAGTCGCCATTGGCCTTGGGGTTCCACGCCCCCCGATTCATCTAATAAAAAAACATCAACAGATAGTCTGCGTTGATGTTGCTGACCCATCGATTGATGTCACAGAACAGCTAATACAATGCTGCCAACAACAGGACTGGCAAGACAACCTGTGTGGTTACGTTGTTAAAGCCAGATCACCGAGTTGCGGCTGGCAATCCACACCAGTAACGCTAACAACTAAAGCCACTCAACCCCTTTTCGATTCAGGAATATACACCGCTCAGTTAATTAAACGATACCCAAACTTACCTGTTATTGAAGAAGAGCAATTAAACAACGCCATATACCGTGAAGACTTTATCCAGCGAGCTCTTACGTATGAGCGTAACAAATGAAACACCAGGCAAAGCATCAACATAAAACATTACCCTGGAGCCCTGAGCATGAAAAGAAGTGAGGTTTTATTAATTCTGTTTTCACTTTTGTTATTCAATCCATCGATTGAAGCAAATCAGTACAAAATAATGACCGAAAATTTTGCGCCGTTTGGATACTTTGAAAACAAAAAACTAACAGGCCTATCAGTTGAGATTGTACGTGAAATCTTAAAACTCACATCTCTGCCCGACAACATCCAAGTTCACCCATGGGCTCGTGTATACAGAGAAGCACAGCAGGGCCCTAATAAAATTGTATTTTCGATGGCCCGAAACCCCGACCGTGAAAGGCAATTTAAATGGGTTGGCCCATTAATTGCCGATAAAATATATTTTTACAAACGAAAGGGCTCCAGCACCCACATTAAAACAATGGAAGACGCAAAGGTGGTTAGTAAAATCATGCTCACCCGGGACTTCCCTGAACACAAATTCCTTCAATCTCGTGGCTTTACTAACCTGACACTCACAGTAAGACCGACTCAAACATTTAAAATGTTAATTGCTCAACGGGGTGAGTTAGTACCCATGGGGGAATTAGCCGCACTTAATACCATTAAAGAGGCAAACATTGATCATTCTCTGATTGAAAGAACCAATATAAAACTGTTTGAAACAGAGCTGTATATTGCTTTTTCAAAAGATATTTCTGACAACGAAGTCAACAAATGGCAACAGGCCCTAGATCAACTAAAAGCGTCTGGAAAATACGCTATTATCCTGAAAAAATACACCCTGCATTAGATTATTCAAGCATCCGATACAATCTATCAAACTGACGCACCGAAAAACCACTCATTTTATTTTCCCCGACAACAATAAGAGGCACTCCATTTCCACCTAAACGGTCATAGGCTCTTTTTGCCAATCGACTACGCTCAATGTCACGCTCAATGTCACGCTCAACAAAACACTTATAAATCACTTAAACAGCAAGAACCGGGTCGCCACTACCCTCAGTTCAGACGACACTTCTCTCTAAATTGTCACCTAGAGAAAGAACTCATGCACAAAACGATTGATCTACCCATTCTATATTTTGGAACACCCGTGGTATTGATTAGCACACTAAATGAGGATGGCTCCACTAACATCGCGCCATCTTCATCGATTTGGTGGCTAGGAAAAAGCTGCATGATTGGTCTTGATGGAAGCTCAAAGACAACAGCAAACCTAAAAAGAACTCACGAGTGCGTATTAAACCTGGCCTCAGCGAATATGGTGGAATTTGTGGATCGCATTGCAAATACAACAGGTTCGAAAACAATTCCTCTCCACAAAAGAACCTTGGGTTATCGATATGTTCACAATAAAGCTAAAGAAGCACAACTAACAACCCAACCAGCGATCAAAGTAAACCCTCCAAGGATTACAGAATGCCAAATCCAACTTGAAGCCACCGTTGACAAAATACATGCATTCTCAGATGCCCCTATTCCAATGTTTGCATTTGAACTAAAAATCCAAAATTCACATATTGAGGAGTGCTTATTAACGGGAGACAAAAAACAATATGTTGACCCTGACAAATGGCACCCCTTAATAATGAGCTTCAGAAAGTTTTACACAACTAACGATTACATCCACTCATCACGCCTTGAAAAGGCACCGGTAGAAACATACAGAATCAAAAATTCTAACAGTATTACTGGAAAAATATTCAACAAAATAATCAGGCGTTTGTATAAGAAATACAGCCTATAAGACCAGCAGCACTACAGGATTTAGACATACGGCATCTAATCTCGTAGCCTATAATCATACAACCATCGGAGTTTTCTATTCATAAACTCCGGATAAATCATCCCCATCGTAGACAATACTCGGTCTCTAACAAAACGTACAATGCCATTCCTTTCATGGAAGACTTTCATGTTTTTTCTTGCGGTAAGCTGCACCCTTGCCGTCCTTTTCCCTCTGAGCTGAAAAAACATTTCACCAACTTCATCAGCAGGGACATTATCAAAGCAATGCACGAGAGCTTGTGCATCTTCAATCCCCATTGCAGCACCCTGCGCTAAAAACGGTAACATCGGGTGCGCTGCATCACCCAAAATAATGCAACGCCCATCGCTCCATGACAACAGCGGATCTCTATCATGCAAAGCCCAACGATAACTTTTTTCAGGGTTACTCTTTTCCAGTAATCTCTGTACTCCAACATCCCACCCCTCAAAATCACGAAGCATCTCCGCAATAGAGCCTTTTTCTGTCCAGGACTCTTTCTCCCAATCCGTACGCTCAATCACGGCCACATAATTAACAGCCTCACCGCCACTCACGTAATAGAAAACTACATGCCCACCGGGCCCCATCACCAAATGCGTAAGTGGCTCCGGTTTTTCTTTTAACGAAGCAATAGGAATCAAGCCGCGCCACGCCACACTCCCGGTAAATCGGGATGGGTTGATTGTAGATGTTGCAATAGGTCTAACAATAGAATGAATACCATCTGCCCCGATAACCCAATCAAAACTTTTCTCTTCTTGATCGCTAAATCGAATAGTGGCATTTTTTTCACTGCTTTTTACGCTTACGACTTCGGCATCAGTAACGATAGAGCCCGGAGCAATCTTGATAACAGCAGCCAATAAAATGCCATGTAGGTCTGCTCGGTGTATATGAATATAAGGATCATCACCAGAGCCAACATGTGAATTTTGAGAAAAACGTGCAATCGTCGCCCCGGTTTCCCAGTGTGACATTTTTAACCCTTGAGGCAAAAAACCCACTCGCCGAACATCATCTAACACTCCCAGTGATGATAGTACCCGCGTAGCGTTCCCGCTGAGTTGCAGCCCAGCACCCACCTCTCCTAATTCAGCAGATTTCTCAAAAACACTAACCTGATGACCATGTTTCAAAAGCGCTAGAGCGGTAGCAAGGCCCGCGATCCCGGCACCAACAATACCGATGTTATATTTCTGTTGCCCCATGACCCACCATTCCTAAGAAACTATAAAATGGCCTGTATTTTATCAAACTACCGGCAGGGATGGTATTACCTCATTAAAACGATGAACCAGGCTCTAACAAAAATGCTTTCTCTTCATCTGTAGAGTCTCGCCCCAGAATTTCATTTCGATGAGGGTAACGGCCAAAGCGCTCTATTATCACTTTATGCTTGTGTTCAAAGTCCAGATTCCCTTCTAACCCCGGCTCGCCAAACAATTTTACCGCCTCCTTATGCACAAGCAGTGATTCACTGTGCATATAGGGCATAAATAGAAACTGCTTTTGATTCGATGAAAGCCCATCATAATCCTGTTGCCTAACAACTTCTTGCGATAACACCAACGCCATAGGGTCAGCGGCAAAAGCTCGTGCATCATCACGATAGATATTTCGAGAAAACTGATCCAATACAATAATTTCAGCCAACCTACCTAAGGAAGTATCACGCCAAGGAAACAACTCCCCTTTAACAGCGGAATCAAGTAACCCCTGATAACGATCTATCAACAACTGATCAAACTCGCCGTCTTTAATCCACCACTGTTTTGGCGCAATATCTTCAAACCAAAATTGAATAATGTCTTGAGGTCTAATATCGTGAGAACAAGTAGTCATCGGCGGCTCAATATTTATGTTAATCATTTTGACAAGTCTCCTTGGATTGTATGTCAAAATGATTAACATGAAAACGACCATTCAGGCGAAATCGCCGTATCATTCCTTTTCTATAGAATACAGGCCGCTGATAAGGCCCGAAGCATACAATGTATCTGAATTAATCAAACCAATACTTCTTGGCATATTAACACCACCGATAACACTCACTACAACTGGATCCTCCGCATTGCTTACGTCATATTTAACAATGCGACTCGCAATCATATCACTCACATACAGATTATCCCCATCGAGTACTAGATCATAAAAAACCGAATTTGATACATCGGACAGTACTTCTTGAGAAATAACAGGATTCACCGGATCAGATAAGTCCAACACCCCCAGCCAATTACGATTTACTGCATAAGCCAAGTCACCATTAAAGATCCACTTTCGTGCAGGATGATCACTATAAATAGTAATCAACTCTGGGGCCAGAGGGTTGCTTACATCATAGATTAGCGTTTCATTGTCTTCTGAAAAGGCATAAACATAATTTCCGCGCTTTACAATATTATCCGGTGTATAACTCTCTGTAGCTAACGATGTAAATGCATCAACTTGACCAACAAGTGATGGCGCCAAGGGGTTGCTGATATCAATGACCCAAAGCCCGAAATTTTGTACACCTGCGTAAAGATAATCACCTTCCAACGTCACCGGGTTTGACCCAACATATTTGTCAACATCTGCCCGCCTGTAATCAATATCTAATGTATTGACAATAACAGGAACAGTTGGATTACTAATATCAACTGTTTGAATAATACCGTTTGAAACAAAAGCATAGTTATCTTTCAAGGCAATACCCCAACCCGGGCCATCAATAGGTAACTCTGCCGCTAGACTTGGTTTTTCCGGTACCGATAAATCAACAACAACCATTCGACGCAAACGTGCCACATAATAGGCATACTGCCCCTGAACTTCTAACGCAGCAACCTGAACGGTATTCAACGCTCCTTGTACCGGTGAATTCGCCGTTTCAAAGCTCCACACGTAATCTTCTTTTATATCGGCATTACCTGAAGCCTCTATCGTTTCTGACAAGGTAGCTTCATAGGTTGTAAGGCGATCCAACGGCATTTTTGGAACCAATGACGCGATCTTATTTTCACCGTCATAATAAATATCGGCATCCACGGTATTTTTGGTTGTGGTATTAAACAACGTAAACGATGCACCCGTAATTGTGGAGGCAACCATATCCACTTTAAATGTTGCCGCCACATCAGTGTACCGAGCAACGGACGTTGCATTACTCTCTGGCGACGTACTATCAATAGCCTCAGCCATACAACCTGTTAATAATAACCCTGCAGCAACGATAGCAAGTGATTTAACCCAAGGGGTTACTGTCATTTGATTCAACATAAAAAATCCTCTTTAGCAAAAGCGCTAAATATTTTCGACCAAAAAAGTCTATCAAAACACGCCAAGTCGACGTTCAACAAACAAACAACTCTAAAAACGAGGCGAATTCTAACAATAGAAAAGAGATCTACAAGGGCTATTTGTGACTTACAATTTCTGCGTAACAGACTGTTTATAATCTGTATTTAAGTTGTAGCTAAGATGTAATTGAACGGAGAGGTGCTGTAACTATTTAGATAACATTGTGTAAGAACACGTAACTATTTTACCGCTCAGCCGAGACCCCAATAGCTCTACATTCAGCGCTATTGGCAGGTTATAAGCTCACTAGACTGCTAAGCTCTCACAAACAAAAAATTCTTCTGCGTAGCAGCACAGGTAATAATTTTATCACTTAAAGATAAACACCTTTCCATTGATAAAGGCCGATCCACTGACGCGCGCTCATTAACTCGTATCGTCTTCTTGTCTTTAATCAAATGACGGTACATCGTTTCAAAACGCTCATTAAAGCTCACACCACGATTGGTTAAGTCATGAAATAAAAATGCAAACTTGCCTGACGACATAGTCACCCCTCCCAAACCAATTGCTAACATTTTTTCAATATAACGCTGATATGATAAAACCAAATAGTCACTCACATCGGCCTTACTGTCTAAACGTTTACCATAAGGGGCAAGCCCCATACGATTGCCCTTACTTAATGCTCCCTCTTTCAAGGTATTATTGTTTTTATTGCCCGTAAGCACATAGCGTTTTGTCTCGCACACAATGGCGTTTCCATCAAACTCGCAATCACGCCGCCATGAAGGTTCCTCGCGTTGATGAGTTTCATTATTCACACTAGCTTTCGCGCTATTTTCTAAACTGTTTTTTACAATGGCATTTCGAATTCTTTTCGTGTTCTTTCGAGGCATTGCCAACGTTATCCCTGATCGAGCGGCCGGTTTCTTTAACAATAAGGCTTGTATTAGAGGGTCATTTTTACGAAAGTCATAAAAATCCGGCAAACTTCGCCCATTACCTTTTGACGAAACCTCACAAAAAACCTGCTCGTAATAAGTTTCCGCCTTAACAAAGCAGAAACTTTTAGCCAATGCCGTCCCCGCCCCGATGAACAACGGCAAGACCATAATGATACAAAAAACGTTTAGGGAGGCTCTTTTTAGCATTGAGGTATTGCACTGTTTTATAATGGGCCTTTCTATACGGTGTATTGACTTGCTGCTCATGGAGTAGTTCCTACTAAATCGACCCGTAATCCTAACATAACAACAGCCCAGCACTGACCCTCATCAACGGAATTGATACCTAATTCATCAAGCAACCCATAGCTCAATTGCAAACAATTCTCAGTTGCATTAGTATCCTCGAATACTTAATAATTGATACACTTGGAGTTTGTATGCGACCTTTCCTTTATTCAGCCTTAACTATTGGTTTGGCAACAGCAGGGCTTGCTAACGCGGAGACCACCGTTAATGTTATCGATGCCAGCCACAACCCTGCCAGCAACTTCCTTGCGTATACAGAGTTCGAGTTATCTGGAGAACCCCTAGCAGAAGCCTTAGGTCTAGACTTGGACATTCTCGATGTTGACGCTCTCAACAAACCCACTGAATTTGACTACACTGCAGGCATAGAAGCCTATGAATATTCAGAAGAAGCAATGTATGCGTTAAATTACCAATCTCAAATGGGCCCTCACCTGGTTAATGGGCCAAGCAATGCAACACGTGGCGGGGATTTTGCCGCATTAAAAAAACGCATCAGCACGTTTGCCGCAGCCGTTGCGTTTCCAGAGTCAGAAATTCACGCCAACCTGTACCCTATCTCTCTGCCTTATTCTTCAGGCACATCCAAACTTAATATTGATAGCAGCATAAAAACAACACCCGGCGAAGCAGTTGATGTTATCGATGCCATGGGAAAAAGCAGCACACAAACAACGGTTATCCCAGCCTACGCTAATGATTATTCCTTGGTTGCCTGGGATAAAACGTCATTTAGCAAAACGCTAAACCCAGCGGCCATTGGCGGCATTTTGCTAAAAGAGGTCATGTGGTCACAGGACTTCTTGGGCGGCATGCATGAAACCGAATCCGATGAAGAGGTTGAAGCAGAATCACCCACTCAAGACAGTGGCCCTTATAGCTTAGGCGTATCCGCTGCCGATGGTTTTCAGGGGTTATTGCTCACTGAAATATCCATCGATAAAATGCAATTGCTTCAAAACGAGTTAGCATACGATGGTAAAATCTTAGGGGCAAAACTCACGCCACAATATGACCCAACAAAACATCCGATTTGGTTTCCTCACAGCATTAGCGTGGAAGAAACACAAAAAAATGGGGTTAACGCACTAGGCAAGTTAACCATTAACAATGGCAGTTCAACATTGCAAGATACTTGGATGTTGCTGTGGCCTACCAGTGAGTACTACGCGTTTACGGATCAACGCACACAAAACACCGCACAAAACCCAGCGTTTTTATCCGTCTTCGATAACGCACCATTTGCCTCTGCACCCGATGCCAACACCGATGCAAATACAAACAACAACATAAACGGCAACGATGCATTCTCCCTTGCATCCAATCTATCCAATGCATTATTTAAAAACTTGGATATTTTACACTTCAACACAAAAGCAGGTACTTTTGTCGACACCGTTGTTGATGGCAAACAATCCAATAACGTCACAACCTTTGATGCGGCGTACACTATTGTTGCGTTATCGATTTATCAACGCGCTCAAGATGCCTTACCTGTCGGTTATGCTTCCGCAGACGGCGGCAACGTCAATTTAAACACCACCCAGGGTAAACGTGCATTAGAACTTATCAATCAACAAGCCACTTTTTTGTCAAAACAAGCTAAAACCAGCAACGGCCTTATCGCAGATAATGTCACCATTGGTAAAACTGCAAATGGAAATACCTCACTCGCCACTCAATTTGCCTCGATACGTGGGTTAATTGCTGCTGCTTTGGCCACTAAAAATGACCAATATTTTGCAGATGCAAAAGCGCTATTTTTAGCTGTTGAGAAACAGCAATTTGATAGTAAGGTTGGCACTTGGGCTGATGAACCCGGTAAAGCCACCACCCATACACCATTTACTGCAGCAGCGATTTCTGGCGGATTACGTGAGATTATGCTCCACCTTGCCAACCAAGAAACCGATAAAGAACCAGCACTAAGCCTTAAACACCTTACCTCACGTTATGTATCTTGGTTTAAAACCGTCATTAACGGTGGCGCTCAGTTAGCAGAATGGGACGCGGAGACAGGTGAACACCGTCTTGCGAAGAACAACGATAATGATTCAGACAACGATGGTGTGTTATCCATTATCGGCGCTGGTTACGCTCCAACAATGGCCAATAAAGTGAGCGTGCAGTAACCCTCCTCTAAATACAGCATTAATACAGCGTTGATACAGGTCATGGACGACCTTCCTTTCTTTATCTACAATTCGTAACCAGAATCAATCTCATTACCACTATATTTCACGGTATACTTGTTGCTCCCAGGGTATACCGCATTCAGGCGCAAAATGAGTACATTACAGCCCACAGTCACAGCTTCTGGCACCTTGCCCGCTCCGACAGCGCTAAAACGACGCTGCCAGACCTGGATAAGCAGCTATATTGTACGGCTTGCGTACGACAACAAAGTCGCTGAGTGGGTTGCCATTGCACTGTTCTTAAGTGGATTACTGCTGTGGGATGCCATTCCTGTTGATTGGGTTATTGCCCGCTGGTCACTGATATTTCACCTGTTGGCAGGACTTATTGTTTTCCCTCTCACCACCGGCCTGTTCTGGGTTGCACACCGGCGCCTAATGCAGTCCAGCGACAAAGCTTTTTTACGAAAAACAGGGTCCTTTCTTGATGTTATTATCGGCGGCTGTTTTGTTAGCGGCTTAGTACTAACTTTTTTGGGGGAAACGGGTAACCTACCCTCCAACTTAACGGCTGACGCACACTGGTTAAGCGGGCTGATTTTGGGGCCTGTAATGTTGGTTCACGCGTGGCGCTATTCTGTACTCCGCTTTAAGAAATAACGCGTTTGGTACAATTTAAGCACTACCAACACCACGATCCAAAACCGCCATCAATGAAACCACCTCGATTATGAATACACCTCGCCATCTTATTGCCGCATTCATCCTGTTTTTAACGTTTGCGTCCCTTTCCATCGCAAGCCCCACTAGCAGCGGCAGCTTACAGTGGTCAGCCGACAAACAATGGATTTATTCAGCCAATTTGTGGCAAGGCAGCATCAGTAAAGTACCTGCAGATATAACCGGCACACCAAACGTCGAGCCAAACGAACTGATTCTTGGCCAAGATATCCGCCGTATTGCCATTAACTCTCACCAGTCCGAGTTATTGGCAACCGACTACCTCGGCAATGAAATTATCCTCGTTGATACAAAAAACTGGACCATCAAACAACGTATTACCACCGGCAAGCGCCCTTTTGGCGCAGTTTACCAAGCCAGTCATAATCGCTACTGGGTGAGCTTGTTTGAAGACCATCAAATTATTGCCATCCAAGACGGTAAAATTGTCACAACGATTGATACGCTAGAAACACCGCGTGGGTTAGCGCTCACCTCGGATAACCGGTTACTAGTAACACACAGTATGACGGGGCAACTTTCTATTTATTCCCTGGACAATATCCCTAGCGAAGCCAGCAAAATTATCACCCTAAACGTTGGCCAGCATAAGGATGAATTTGTTTCCCAAGGATTACCACGTGAGCTGGATGACATTGCTATCAGCCCCGATGAAAAAGAAGCCTGGCTACCTCATGTATTATGGAACTTTGATCATGAGTTTCAATTTCAATCTACGGTATTCCCTGCCGTCTCCGTGATTGACCTTACAACCGAAACGGAACGTGTTGATCATCGCAAAGAGCTATTCAAAACCATCAATATCGTCAATAACAAAAACCGTACCCGCATTGTATCGAACCCACATGATGCCGAATTCTCTAGCTCCGGGAAAAAACTTTATGTCACGCTTGCAGCCTCCGATGACATTATTGTATTCGACCGGTCTCGTATTGGGAAAAGTAATAAAAAACGTCATCGTAGGAAAAAGCTCCATGGCGGTGTAAAAGCAACACAGGTGTATCGCCATACACCTGGGCAAAACCCTCGCGGCTTATTACTAAAAGGCTCACACCTTTGGGTACAACAAAGCATTCCACAAACACTCGCATTATTTGACCGCGGTGGAGATAATGCTTTTGATCGCGTTAGTTTAATTGAACCATCCTGGACCCAACTAGCAACCATTACATCATCAGAAAACATCAATAAAGGTCGGGCACTTTTTCACTCTGGCAACACGGATCTCAATCCAGAACACCCCATTGCTGGCGACTTTTGGATGAGTTGTAATAGCTGCCATCAAGATGGTTTTAACTTCACCAACCGCTATCTAATGGAAGCCTATGGCCAAGATAAACACCAAGACGCCCGCGTTGGCCACCCCGGGTTAAGTAATATGGTCAGCGGTGACTTTGTTACCGATTACGTCAACATCATTCAAAAAACCCAAGGTGGCATGGGTGAAGATGACCGAGATGGCGCCCTACCATTAAAGGCATCAGAAGCAATGGGAACTATCATGGGGGACATGATGAATCTACATCAGTTTGTGACCTTACCTCACAACCTCCCATTTATTGCGACCTGGCTGAAACTTGACGGCGAACATCTAACACACCCCAAAGCATGGACAAACTCAGCACAATGCGCTGAATGCCACCAAGAAATGTTTGATCAATGGGCCGACTCAAATCACCGATTAATGGGAGAATCCAACCCTTATTTCATGGCGGTTCTAAATGCCGCAGGCCAAGCTGAAGGGGAAGATTTTAAAGACTGGTGTTTAGGTTGCCACATGCCCAGCAACGTTATGAGTAACCTGCCATTAAAAAGCAAAGGCCACATGTTTGAAAAAAATGGCGCATCGCTAAAGCGTGCTTTAGAAAATAATCAAGCAGATATTGACGAAGGCACCAGCTGTCTTTTCTGTCATCGAATTACCGACATGGAAGATGCCGGAGGTAACGCTTCTTTTACGGTTAACCTTATTGATCGCGAGCATTACGTTGGGGAAACGAATACGGATTCGTCAGTTATGCAGTGGTTGTCTAGCCGACAAATTAATAGCAAACCCAAGCGTCACAAAGACTCCTACATGAAGTCGTTTTATACCGACCCTAAGCTGTGTAAAACCTGTCATAACGAATTTGCTCCTGGTACTGGTGCCTTGATTGTTGACACCTATGGTGAGTGGGAGAGATCGTCCTTCAATAACCCAGAAGATCCAAGCAAACACCGAACCTGCATTGATTGCCATATGCACGGAGATATTGATCGTATCGGTGAAGACATTCCTGGTTTATCAACGGATCGAGGCACCCCTAAGAAAAATGTCGTCACCCATCAATTCACTGGGGCAAACCATCACTTGGTAGGATTACGCAATAAGAAATTGGAAGACATGAGCCTACAACTGTTACGCTCATCCGCCACCGTTGAGCAACGATTTGAATCTGCACAACTTATTGTAAAAATCACCAATGTTGGCGCCGGACATGATTTACCGACAGGTGTTGCAGACTTCAGGCAATTTTGGATTGAAGTCACCGCGAGCGATGCCAACAACAACATCATTTTGTCATCAGGTTATACTGACGATAAAGGCAACATAGAGGCAAATGCCCGCTTATTTATGAAAGTGTTTGGTGATACAGAAGGCAAGCCCGTAGGTCTGCTCTTTTGGCGCTACGCACAACTACTCAGCGACACCCGCATACCGGCGGATGGCTTTAGAGAGGAGCGATTTTCTTTACCTAGCAACACAATCTATCCCGTCACAGTAAAAACACGTCTGTTATATCGCATCTATCCACAATGGGTAACTGATGCAGTGCAAGCGGGACAGCCAGATTTACCAACGCCGCCCATTGTCGAGTTACAGTCTCTCGAAAGTCAATTTTCACCCTAGACAAGCCCGGGGTGTATCAACCACCATAAGTAGGCAATAAATCTGCATCCCTAACAACAGTCATCTACATGAGTATTACTATGGCGGCTCACGGTTCTATGCACAGTTCTATGCGTACCCCTACTTCTCGATCCGTATTTATTCGCGACAAACATATTAACATCTACGTATGGCCAGCGCTGGATAACCCTGAAAGCCACGATTCAATAGGCAACCCCATTGTGTTGTTACACGCCACAGGTTTTCACGCGCGTTGCTGGGACAAAATCATTCACCAACTTCCCCCTAACGCGCCCATTTTTGCCATTGATGCTTTGTGTCATGGCAAAAGTGACAGTATAAACCCACCTTATCATTGGCACCGCTTTGCAGAGTATACGGAAGAAGTTATCACTGAATTGGGCATTTCCAACATCACCATTGTTGGTCACTCGTTCGGAGGGCACATCGCAACACTTCTCGCCGCCAGTAAACCCGATCGATTTAAGCAGCTTCTTTTATTAGATCCAGTGATTGGCAACCCTGATCATATAAAACTATGGCGATCTGCCACACAAGCAGATAACCCTGTTGCAAAGCGACGCAACCAGTGGAGTTCACCTAATGAGCTAGGTGAAAAACTTGGCAGCAAGCCCCCCTTTAACCGTTGGGATAAAGACGTCCTCAAAGATTATTGTGAGTTTGGATTAACTGAAACAAATGACGGGTATGAACTTGCCTGCCCTCCGACCTGTGAAGCCGCTATTTACGGTATTGTTGGCGGCGATGAAACTTACGGTAAACTTGCAGACGTCCAAACACCTACTTTTATTATTCGCGCAAGAAATAGAACCAAAGAAGACGCGCCCATGGATTTTCGACCATCTCCGACGTGGGATAAACTGGTTACCCAACTACCCAACGCAAAAGAAATCCACTGCACCAAACGGTCCCATTTTTTCCCAATGGAAGACCCCGATTTTGTCGCATCGTTAATTAACAAATTATATTCGAGTGGCACCATTATGGAAGCAGACGGTGCTATTGTGGAAACGAAAGCCCCCTAGCACAACATTACCCAAATATTAACCAGAACCCTACCCGGTAAAGGTGATGTCACTCCGCGCTAATACGGCGAACTGCAGGCAAATGTAATTCGCCCACAACAACGCGGGCCAGATGCCTAGCCATTCGTTTTCCACAACGCCCGCCACCCTCAACCGTCGTATTATCACCTCCATATCGACCGACAATATCACTTTCACGCACAAGGCTTTTTAACACGCAGGCAACCTCACGTATCACTAATCTAATTAGCTTGCCGATCGAAGTCTTCTGTAACTGTTTACTCTATTGATCTAACGCCTTGCGGCAAGGTTTATTCCACTTTACATTCTCATAATAGGTTGCACTCGTTAGTGATAATAATTATCATTTAGGCCTCTTTTATTGATGTACCTGGATTTTTTTATGAACGTAGCTAAATTTTTCACAAAAGCCGTTATATCGACATTGTTATTGAGCTCCACCGCCGCATTGGCGGCCCCTGAGGTCAATCTATACTCGGCCCGTAAAGAAGCTCTTATTAAACCTCTACTAGACCAGTTCACGGAAAAAACCGGGATCACCGTTAACTTAGTAACTGGCAAAGCCGATGCGTTACTCACGCGGTTAAAAAGCGAAGGCAGAAATACCCCTGCTGACGTATTTCTAACGACTGATGCGGGCCGATTACACCGAGCCGAAGAAGCCAAGGTATTACAACCGGTTCAATCAGAATCCCTCAGTAAAGCAATTCCCGCCAGCTACCGCGACCCAGAAGGTTACTGGTTTGGGTTATCTTTACGTGCTCGCCCCATCATGTATGTAAAAGGCAAGGTCGATCCTAAAACTTTATCAACCTACGAAGCCCTGGCGACACCAGAATTTAAAGGTGAAATTTGCATCCGTTCCTCCAGCAATATCTACAACCAGTCACTCGTTGCATCAATGATCGCCGTTGACGGTGAAGCAAATACCGAAACCTGGGCAAAAGGCCTTGTTGGCAATATGGCTCGCCCACCTAAAGGTGGAGACCGAGATCAAATAAAAGCCGCCGCCGCAGGTCAGTGTGATATTGCTGTCGCCAACACTTATTATTTCGGAAAGATGCTGGCCGGCGGTGACGCATCACAAAAGGCTGCAGCAGAAAAACTCGCTATATTTTGGCCAAACCAAGATGGTCGTGGCACACACGTCAACATCAGTGGCGCAGGCGTCACCACACATGCAAAAAATAAAGATAATGCCATTAAATTGATTGAGTTTTTGGCCAGTGAAGACGCACAAGCCTGGTATTCACAAGTTAACTACGAGTATCCTGTTCGTGAAGGTGTAGAACCCAGTAAAGTGCTTGCAGAATGGGGCAACTTCAAAGCCGACAACCTTAACTTGTCACAACTTGGTGACCTAAACAGCAAAGCGGTAATGTTAATGGATCGCGCTGGCTGGAAATAAACTGGCTGAAATAGACAGCCAACCCGAAAGGCTACCTTGCATTAGCTTCCCCATAGGAAAGGCAATGCAAGGTAGCCTCCATTAGGGCATAATATGCGCTGTTTTCACGTCAGCGTCCAAATAGGGCCTCAGCCACCAGCGATAACCAATTCAAACCTCTATGGCGTTACCCAGCTCAAATACCACGACTTCAACGCCCCCACAAGCACCTAGCGTGTTAATTCGTTTACGTTCCAAATTTGCTTCTTCCAACCTGTTTATTCTATTTCTCTTCACTACCATCACTCTGTTAGCACTTCCTGTACTCACTGTATTTAGCTTTATTTTTGAACCTGCTAATGATGTCTGGGATCACCTCGTCAACACTGTATTAAGCGATTACCTAACCAACAGTTTATTATTGCTGCTTGGTGTTGCCGCTGGCACCCTGTCCATGGGCATTACAACCGCATGGTTAACCTCTATGTACGATTTCCCAGGTCGCCGTGCCATAGAATGGGCCCTGTTACTCCCCCTAGCCATGCCTGCGTATATTATTGCTTATACCTACACCGGGTTATTGGATTTTGCAGGCCCTGTACAAACGTATTTACGGGATTTATTCGGATGGCAATACGGTGATTATTGGTTCCCTGAAATACGCTCGCTGTTTGGGGCTATTTGTATGTTGTCATTGGTGCTATACCCCTATATTTATTTGCTCGCACGCTCCTCATTTTTAGAGCAATCCGTTGTCACCATGGAAGCTGCCAGAACCCTTGGCGCAGGCCCTTGGAAACGGTTCTTCCGTGTTGCGTTACCCATGGCTCGCCCTGCAATCGTTGCAGGTACATCCTTGGCGCTAATGGAAACGTTAGCGGATTATGGCACCGTACAATACTTTGGAGTATCCACCTTTACCACGGGGATATTCAGAACCTGGTTTGGATTAGGGGATCAAGGTGCCGCCGCACAACTTGCAGCAATGTTACTGGGCTTTGTTTTAATGCTCATTTTACTGGAGCGTTATTCACGTAAACAAGCACAGTATCATCAACAAAGTTCTCGCTATAGCATTCACAAGCGCGAAGTTATTCCGGGTATAAAAGGACTGATTGCGAGTTTCCTAAGTTTTATGCCAATAGTCCTAGGTTTTTTAATCCCGTTTATTTTGTTAGCTCAATGGGCATTAGGCGAGACCATTAACTCCGCATTTTTGTTACTCGCCTGGAATAGCCTCACCCTTGCATTCTCCGCGTCATTATTAGCCCTCACCTTGGCGATTATCTTAGGTTACGGCCAACGACTGTTCCCCACAAAAACGGTTAAAGCTGGCGTTCGAATTGCCACACTAGGTTATGCGGTTCCTGGCACCGTTATCGCTGTAGGTATTATTATCCCGCTGGCTTGGATAGATAACACCATTGATGCATGGGCAATAGAAACCTTTGATATTGGTACCGGGCTAATATTTTCTGGATCTCTTTTTATTTTGCTCTTTGCTTATTTAGTGCGTTTTCTTGCAGTAGCATTAGGCAGCGTAGAGTCAGGTTTACAAACCATTAAACCCTCTATGGATGATTCAGCCCGCTCGTTAGGTTTCACGCCGTTTCAAGTACTTCGAAAAGTACACTTGCCTATTATTCGCCCGAGTTTATTTACCGCCTTATTACTCGTGTTTGTTGATGTACTAAAGGAACTGCCAGCAACATTAATTTTACGACCCTTTAACTTTAATACCCTAGCGGTTCGAGCCTACGAGCTTGCCAGTGACGAACAACTTGCCAGTGCAGCACCCGCCGCAATCACCATCGTGCTCACCGGCCTAATCCCTGTAATTTTATTAAACCGTTCCATCAACAAATCAACTCTGGATAACCACCAATGAGCGCGCACCTTGTCTTACAGGATATTGCTATTCGCTACGCCACAAAAACTATTGTAGAAAATATCAGTTTTGCATTAGAAGAAGGTGAGATTGGTTGTTTATTAGGGCCGTCTGGTTGCGGTAAAACCACACTGCTTCGTACTATCGCCGGCTTTGAACGCCCAGCCAGCGGAATGATTGCTTTACGTGGAAACGAGGTAGCTAGCCCTTCACTACTAGTGCCACCTGAAAAGCGTAGAGTTGGTATGGTGTTCCAAGATTATGCGTTATTCCCCCACCTCACTATTGAACAAAACATTAAATTTGGCCTCAACAAACAAAGCAAATCTAAGCAACAACAACGGGTTGATGAATTACTCTCATTAATTGACCTGCCCCATACAAAAAAACGCTACCCTCATCAACTATCTGGCGGCCAACAGCAACGTATTGCTTTAGCAAGGGCATTAGCACCAAAGCCTGATATCTTATTGTTAGATGAGCCCTTCTCAAACCTTGATGTTGAGTTACGCGAGCATCTTGCCCATGATGTAAGGCGGCTAATTAAAACTGAAAAAGTTACCGCCATTTTAGTTACCCATGATCAACAAGAAGCCTTTGCAACATCAGATAAAATTGCATTATTAAATGAAGGAAAATTGGTGCAGTGGGGCAGCGCCAGCGAATTATACGACCAACCTAACAGTATATTTTCTGCCAAATTTATTGGTCAGGGTGCACTCATTAAAAGTGTTATAAAAAAAGACAACGACGGCATCAGCAACCTGCATACAGAGGTGGGGAATCTGGGGATTTCTGAAAAGGTCGCCCAAAACATTAGCAATGATTCTGCTAAATTATTAATTCGCCCAGACCAAATATCGTTATCCAATAGCGAGTCTGGCATCTGCGTTACACTAATCAGTAAAAGTTTTCGCGGTGGGCACTATTTGTGCGCCCTGGAAACAAATAACAAACAATTGTTAACCGCACTGCTACCAGCTCAAAACATTCCCAGCCCTGGCGCGCAACTTTACGTCACGGTATCCCTTCCTAGCACAACCCCGGTCATTTCTTGATCAAAACACAGCAAAAGAACGCCAAATAAGCCTGACAAACTGCGTTAACCAAGCAAGATTTTGTGTAGACTAGCCTAATAAAGTAAAACAACAGGTCTACAGTAGGAATCTTCCCATGAGTGAAAGCAAAGTATATCCCGTCAAGCCCGACTACGCTGCTGGCGCAAACATTACCAAAGAGCAATATGACACTTGGTATCAAGAATCCATTAATGACCCCGATACCTTCTGGGCAGACCGCGCCAACGAATTTCTCGACTGGGATCAACCTTTCACACAAACTCAACGCTTTGATTTCAGTAAAGCTGAGGCTACCTGGTTCGACGGTGGCAAGCTCAACATCACCACCAACTGTATTGACCGACACCTAGAAAAACGCGGCAAGCAAGTTGCCATTATTTGGGAAGGGGACGACCCGGAAGATGACGCTAGCATCACTTACAACGACCTGCATAAAAGCGTCTGCAAACTAGCCAATGCATTACGCTCTCGTGGTGTTAAAAAAGGCGATCGTGTTTGTATCTATATGCCAATGATTGTTGAAGCAACCTACGCAATGTTAGCCTGCGCACGTATCGGCGCTGTGCATTCAGTCGTATTTGGCGGCTTCTCCCCTGATGCATTAAAAGACCGCATTCTTAATTCTGATTGCCAGACACTGATTACTGCCGATGAAGGTGTTCGTGGCGGCAAAACAGTTCCATTAAAAGCCAACGCTGACAAAGCTCTCGAGTCTTGCCCCAATGTGCATACATGCCTTGTAGTAGAACGTACTGGTGGTGATATTCAATGGAATGACAAGGTTGATGTTTGGTATCACGATCTCGTAGAACCAATGGCAGAAGAATGTGAACCAGAGTCCATGGACTCAGAAGACCCATTATTTATTTTGTACACATCAGGCTCAACAGGTAAACCCAAGGGTGTTTTACACACCACTGGCGGTTACCTACTATGTGCAGCCATGACACATAAATATGCCCTCGATTATCGAGAAGGGGATATTTACTGGTGTACTGCCGATGTTGGCTGGATTACAGGCCACTCCTATATTGTCTATGGCCCTCTTGCTAACGGTGCCACCACATTAATGTTCGAAGGTATTCCAACTTACCCCGATGCCTCACGCTGCTGGCAAGTTGTCGACAAACATAACGTTAATATTTTTTACACTGCACCAACCGCATTACGCGCCTTAATGCGCGTCGGCAACGAACCTGTCACCAAGACCAGCCGTGCCTCATTACGCCTACTAGGTACCGTCGGTGAGCCAATCAACCCTGAAGCATGGGAATGGTACTACAACATCGTTGGAGAAGAGCGCTGCCCTATCGTTGACACTTGGTGGCAAACTGAAACTGGTGCAGCAATGATCGCCCCATTACCCGGAGCCCATGCGCTAAAGCCCGGGTCAGCGACCCACCCTTTCTTTGGTGTGCAACCGGCACTAGTGGATAACGACGGTAATATTCTGGAAGGGGAAGCCGAAGGTAACCTTATCATTACCCACTCCTGGCCTAGCCAAATCCGTTCCGTTTACGGTGATCATCAACGCTGTATTGATACCTATTTTTCCACGTACAAAGATAGCTACTTTACCGGTGATGGTGCCCGCCGTGATGCCGATGGATGCTATTGGATTACCGGGCGGGTAGATGACGTTCTCAATGTTTCTGGCCACAGACTCGGCACCGCTGAAATTGAAAGTGCCTTGGTATTACATAAAGCCGTCGCAGAAGCCGCTGTAGTTGGTTACCCTCATGACATTAAGGGCCAAGGCATCTACGTTTATGTCACACTCATGGCTGGCGTTGAAGCATCTGACACACTAAAAGCTGACCTTATAAAAATGGTCAACACCGAAATTGGCCCTATTGCCAAGCCTGATATTATCCAGTGGGCACCCGGGTTACCTAAAACCCGCTCGGGTAAAATCATGCGTAGGATATTACGAAAAGTTGCCGCCAATGAGCTTGATAGCTTAGGCGATACATCAACATTAGCTGACCCTAGTGTTGTTGATGACATTATTAAAAATCGCGCCAGCAAATAGCGCTGACAATACATTTTTATGCTTATTAGGCGGAGCTGCAAAGTAGCTTAGTCTAATAAGCATAAAAAACTCTCATAAATTCAATAGATTACCCACCAACAACATCAACATCACAACCACCTCCCTACTCCTCATTTCTTAGCTATAGTTAATAGAACCCCTAGTAATTAACAGCAAATCGCAGCTGATGCAGTTAGCCAATGATAAAATTTTTTTCCATATTTCAACACTCATTCTCGACCTGCCATAAAACCACCAATCTACTTCGAATTTGGTGTTTAACCGTTATATGCTGCCTAGGTCTAATGCTGCCCGCAATTAGCCATTCGATACCTACACCTTCCGCAGTTCCCGTCAGCAAAGGTATGAATAGCACTGCGTTAGGAAAGTCCCTTCTTTACTGGGTTGATGCCAAGGATAACACCAACATTGATAGCGTATTAAAAGAGGGTCAAAACCATTGGGCGCCCGTCGAAATAGATACTCCCAATTTTGGTTTCAGCAGTGATACCTACTGGTTTAGGCTAGATACCAGCAATATCGAAAACATTCAACAAAAAGTATTATTAAGCATTGAGTATGCTGCGTTGGATGAGATTCAAATATATGAAGTGCATGATGGCGCCGTGACACAATCACACCTCTTAGGTGACAAACAACCCTTTAATAGCCGCCCTATTTACAACCGTAACTTTATTGTCCCTATCATCTACAAACCCGGTGAGCATAAACGTTTATTTCTACGTATACGTACCACTGGCTCTGTTCAAGTCCCACTTTTTATCCGTGACTACGATCACTTTAATGAGCATGAACAAGGCTTTCTAACCGGCCAAGGTTTTTATTATGGCTTAATGTTTATTATGGCTGTTTATAATTTATTCCTGTTTATTTCTATTCGAGACATAGCCTACCTATATTATGCTTTTTTTGTTGCCGGATTTGCTCTTTTCCAAACCTCATTACATGGGTTTGGATTCCAATTTATATGGCCAACTATGGCGGGCGTTAATAATTGGAGCATCCCCTTTTTTCTCAGTTTATGTGTGCTCTCTGGGTGTTTATTTACCACCTCATTTCTTCGATTAAAAAAGCACCATATAAACTTCCATCGCTTCTTTACTCTTTGGGCTGGAATTTACGCCATCATCTGCGTCAGCTCACTGTTTGCCCCGTACCAAGTAGTAATACGTTTAGCGGCAGCAATAGCCGCTCCAGCAGCTATTGTAGCACTGTACATCAGTATAAAAATGCTGACAGAAGGCCATAAATCTGCTCGTTTCTTTGCATCAGCATGGACCGCATTTCTGATTTCTGTTTGTATATTAGCATTAAATAAATTTTCTCTATTACCTCGAACCGACCTCACAGAGTACGCCATACAGATTGGCGGCATTTTACAAGTTATGCTTTTATCCTTCGCTCTTGCAGATCGTATTAACATGGACAGAAAGGCCAAACTTTTAGCACAACAAAAATTACTGGAAAGTGAAAAACAAGCTCGCCTAGACCAGGAGCGATACATGCAACTTAAATTAGAGGCGAGAGAAGAAGAGATAGTCGCAGAGAAAAAGGTGTACTCTGCCGAAGCGGAAAGCAAAGCCAAAAGCGAATTCCTCGCTACTATGAGCCATGAAATTCGCACCCCGATGAACGGCGTCTTAGGTATGGCTGAACTTCTTCAAGGAACAGAGTTACAAAAAACACAACGCCAATATGTAGACATTATTAACAGTTCAGGAAAAGCACTGTTAAATATCATCAATGACATCCTAGATTATTCAAAAATCGCATCGGGAAAAATGGACATTGAATCCGTTGATGTCGACATTGACCAGTTATGTTTAGAGTGTGCATCGGTTTTCTCACTCACTGCAGAAAAAAAACGTTTAGAGCTCGTCTCTTCCGTCGAACCAAACACCCCCACCCTGGTTCAGTCAGACCCAACAAGACTACGCCAAATACTATTAAACTTATTGGGCAATGCCTTTAAATTTACGAATAGTGGCTGCATTAGTTTACGTGCCTTTGAAATCAAAGAATCTTACTCTGCCGACAACGGCAATCTTTTGCGTTTTGAAGTCAAAGATAGTGGCATCGGTATTACAGAGGAACAACAAAACAAACTCTTCACCGCCTTTGCTCAGGCGGACAAATCCACTAGCAGGCAATTTGGCGGCACCGGCCTGGGCCTAAGTATATCCAAAAACCTGTCCCAATTAATGGGTGGTGAAATAGGTGTTGAAAGTATCGAAGGCGAAGGCTCAACATTTTGGTTTACCATTCGCTGCAAAGAAGCCAACGATACATTCAAAGAAGAACACTATATTCCACTTTCTTCCCTTAAAGGAAAGCGTGTTCTTCTCGTAGATGATTCCCCCGAATTTATACAGGTGGTAAAAGAACAAGCGGAGTCTTGGGGAATGGAAGCATCTGTTGCTTATTACGGCGAACAAGCGCTAAAAATGCTACACACGGCATACGAAGAAAACCGCCCCTATGAACTTGTCTCCTTTGACATGAATATGCCTGGGCTTAGCGGTTTAGAGTGTGCTCAAGCCATGAGTCAAGATCAAGATTTGAAGTCCGTTAAACGCTTACTCCTGACTGCGATGCGAACCACTCCCGAAAAATCAGTACTAAAAAATGCAGGAATAGAAGTAGCCATGCAGAAACCCGCATCAGCAACAGCACTACGAGAGTCATTTTTAAACTTATTGGGCTACAACCAAGAGCAAAAAGCAGATCAAAAAAATGACCAGACAAAACGTTTGTCACGTCTTAGCAAAAAGCACGTTCTCATTGCAGAAGACAACATGGTCAATCAAATGGTTATCAAAGGTATGCTTAAAAAATTAAAAGTCACCTTTGAAATCGCTAACGATGGCGTAGAAGCCTTTGACAACATCAAACAACACCATGACAAATACGACGCTGTCTTAATGGATTGTGAAATGCCCAACATGGACGGTTACGATGCAACAACCGCGATCCGCAGCTGGGAAAAGGAACATAACCAACACCCCCTTCCAATTATCGCCCTCACCGCTCACGCGATGAAAGAGCGACTCGACAAAGCTATCACATCAGGCATGAACAGCCACCTTGTTAAACCTATCGAAATAGAAGGGTTACGTAGCTGTCTTGAAACACACCTATTAGATAATCAAAATGAAGATGATACGAATTCGCTTCAATCTCATGGTGCTGAAAAAAACGGCAGCCTTTAGTCATTAAAAGGCAGTCCGAATACACGCAAGACTGCCTCTGCTAACGACATAACGAATAACATGACAAACAAAAACTAACGTTCTAGAACTGTCTGTGCATCTCCTTCAACAGGTTGCCGACTAAATACCCCAACAATCGGCGTGCCATACTCTCGTAAAATAGGCTCTATCTCACGGTGCACAGCGTGGTATCGATAAAAAGGCACGCGGGGAAATAAATGGTGAACCGAATGCAAATTTTGACCAAGCCAAAACCACTCTAAAGGTTTCATCCAGGTAGGCATAATCAGGCTATTCGTTGTGCGATAACGCTGCTGTTCCTGATAAGGGATATGTGGTCGATAAGCAAACCAATAAGCGGTAAAAAGGGCTCCAAGTACATACCCCGTCAAAATCACAGTAAGATCACCTGGTTGATCCACCAATAATACAAAGGCAACTCTCCAGCCGATAGAGACAAACACCTCAATACAATACGTCACCCGCTCTTTTATACTTGCAGAACGCCAACCATGTTTTACAAAAAATGTGTTTTGAACCCACAAGAATTTAAACACCGTAGCCAACGCGCTCAACGGGCCTTTTCCAAAACCGCTAACCACATAGTCCGGATCTTTATCGGGATGATTAGTATATCGATGGTGAGTAAAATGCTCCAACCGGTGTGACGCATAAGGCACCGCAATTAATGGTGCCACAAGAAAACCACACAGCTTATTTAGCCACTCCAACTGATCATTCTTTCCATGAATATTGCCGTGAGCCGCTTCATGCATCGGTGTGTAGGACATGTAAGTAAATACCCCCAATATAAGCAAGGCTGCCCACACTGGAAGTACACCCATTGCAAACAAGGTCAGGTTGGTCGAAAAGCCAATGAGTACCGCGACAACCATTACCACGGTAGGCCAAGCAACATAACCCATGTGCTGTTTGGCAACGGCTATAGCCTGTTTGTTAAGTTTAGCAAGGTCAGCTGACATAACGATCCTCTTGTGTTTTGCAGTTATTGTTCAGTAGTTTATGCTTCTACGTTACCGGACTGCTATCAACGCAAACAGGGCCGCTGTGGCCATTCAATTTGCATATATGGCCAGCTAGTCATCCCTACCTGATTACGTTAGACTTTCATTTATGCTGAAAAATGACCCAATCCTTCACCCAGTCGCCATCCCCCAAGTAATGATAAATTTTGCTGCTAACCACGGCATCGATCAGGACACCTGCCTACAAGGCACTGATATTACTGAAGAGATATTGCAGGATAGCGAGGCGCTGATTACTCGCAATCAAGAAATGCGACTGATCGAAAACCTTATTCTTGCGCTACCTGATGAACCTGCACTGGGATTTCAGCTAGGCCTGCAATACAACATTTCGACCTTTGGGATTTGGGGTTTTGCATTACGTACCAGCCGCACCCTGCGTGATGCAGCAACGCGAGCGTTACAATACCTCCCCCTTAGCACCGCCTATTGCCGGGTCTATCGATTTGAAGACGCAGAGCACTACGGCCTCTGTATGGACCCAGAATCAATCCCACTTCATTTGCGTCAATTTTTATTAGAGCGGGACATGGCGACAGGTCTAAACCTAATGAGAGAGCTCAGCTTAGCAGGCGTGAGTATCAGCTCTACGGAGCTCCAGGGTAAACCTCCTGAATATGCTGACCTGATTGAAAAACTTAGTGGCCTTAAACCAATATACAATAGCCCGCGTAACGCGATGTTGATAAAGCTCAGTAACATGGACAAACCACTCCCGACATTCGACGCCAACCTGGTGCGAATGCTCGATGAGCAGTGCCGACTGCAATTGGAGCGCCGAAAAACGACGGGCCTTGCGGAACAAGTGCGAAAACAATTACTTGGCCCTTTAGGGTTGGTTGCGGTTCTTGATGACGTGGCCTGCGCATTAGCATTATCCCCACGCAGCTTACGAAGAAAGCTAGAGCAAGAAGGCACCAGTTTTCGCACTATCGTGGAAGAAGAACGCCGTCAAATTGCATTGCAGTTACTCACGTGCAGCAACATGATACTGGATGAACTTGCGATACATATAGGGTACACGGACACTGCGAGTTTTACGCGAGCCTTTCGCCGCTGGATGAGCTGCTCTCCTGGCGAATACCGTAAAAACAATAGCCGTTAACGTTTCTCAACTA
>MAAC01009687.1_pt1 | contig 41576 bp, 41 predicted proteins | sample 1115981 | NCBI WGS metagenome assembly MAAC01 (sample SAMN04961126, study PRJNA320927) | seawater metagenome | isolation source: sample BD02T64 sea water enriched with oil for 64 days | place: USA:Gulf of Mexico | collected 2013-07-27 | reverse complement strand
ACGCCGTGCGTCGTGTTCCGGGTTTCTGTCTCATCTTCACTCCTTTGTGGTTACGATGAGACAGAAACCCTCCCTAATTCAATAACGTAAATCTGTTCCATAGGCGCTGATGTCAGACACGTCTCCAATAGTCGATCTCCGGCTCACTCATGTCTGGCAAAATTGCGTAGTGATCTCGGACAGCACCTTCGTAAGTGTTTGTAAGTAGATCTCTCAAATACAGGAAATCTGGATCCCTTAGGCCAAACCCCACGTACAAAACCGGTCGACTAATCATTAACGTTTTTAAGGTCTCTAGTGCGCGATTCCATTCGCCTTGAGGCAATAACTTCCTATATTGCTCTCGAGTAAGAATAATACTTTTTGCGTCGGATGCATCTCCGTGAGGTTTGAATATAAATCCTGATTTTTTGGCGTGAGCCACACTTGCCATTTCACTTAAATGGCAATTAGTAACAGGCGGAGCAAAAAATGTATCCGGCCTAAATGTACGTAGCGCTTCTTCAATGAGGTTATCATAGTTCGTTGTTACAAAGCTGGTTGGGCCGAGTTCAACTATCTTCTTATGGATTTCATGGGGCTTTGCTGTTCCATAGCGGCAGGAGTGGCGAATGAACTCTCCAATTTGTGGTTGTGTCAGTTGATCGAAAGCATAGCTAGCAGCCTGAAGAAGTTCGCCGTCACTTTGTTCTTTCCGTACAAGCTCAGAGTTTTTGCCAGATTCGTCCATAAAGTCAGCAAGTTCAGAAATCATTCCTGACCAAGAAGGCAAGCCAGACCATCGAGACACTCCCGAGCCTACAAATATGATGGTCTCAGGCTCGTTCAAATGCTTGGCAAGACTTTTCAAAATTTTCAACCTTCTGTACGTTGCGGATTATACAGCCGCACAATACTGAAAAGCAGTTTCTATCCATGATTGCAATGCCATCGTTGAAATCATCGCTCAGCATATACACTTTTTTTCATTTTGACGGATAGCCTACTCACCGTTGCTCCCGTTTCTCTATATCGAATTGGAGCCGCATTCCTGATGGACAACTGGACATTCCAAATACTCCCAACTTATAATTTGCACTTACTTTGATTAATAAGTTGTTCAGTATTTCCGTACGAAACCTGAGCCATCGCGATCGGATCAGCCTCACCACTAGAACCAACCTTGTTAGCTTCTTTCCCAATCAGCCCGAGATCTGAAACAACAATATGCCGCCGCCTGGTTTCCCCGACATTTACAAAGTCCCCGTTCAGGAACTTGTCCTCAGTACTAAGATGGAACTGCGCTAGAGCCTCTTCATATGTCTTGAGTTCATCTCGACAAACGGCCTTGCCTGTATCCCGGTCAAACGCTTTTGAGACGGCAGACATGTTATCGAGATCAAATGGAGCAATTGGTTTGATCTTTTGTAGCTTTGGAGGTCGACCGCGTTGCGTAGGATCGACAACCTCCGGATTTTTCGGTTTAGCTAGCGGCCCTGACCTAGCAGTAAACGCCATTAAAAACCCAAACGGTTTGATCTGCTGCTCATAAGGCTTACCGTCATTCCACGTATCAACCCACTTCAGAAGATGCGGGCTCGTGGCACCGTATCGGCTAACACATGGATTTTTGAATGCCAGGTGATAATCGAGAGGAACAATATTTGGGGTATCTCCTAAGGCGGCACGAATGATGTTGATCCACAAATCATGCTGCCAGCGCATAACACAGGTTTCTGAAGATGGTAGAATGGTTTCAACGCCGATATCGGGCGCATCGTCTTCTGTATACGGAGCCATCAAATGACCCAGGCCATGTGCCGAGGATTATCTGACCAGATTTAGTCTTGTTATAGAGTGCGTATCTCTTCGAGGAGATGGCCAAACAATAAAGCGGTTCTAGTATCTTAGTATTTGGGCTGTAGTTGGCGTCCTCCATTTCCAATATTGAGCCTGGCTTTTTGTACGGGTTAAGCCCCTCGAACCAATCAACTACGGTTTGGCCATTTTCGTAGAATTGTTCCTGGCTCATGTCATCCGGTTTCGCCATTGCTAGACTGTCCGTATCGCAGAACACCCAGTTCAAACCCTGGTCTTCTGCCACTCGCTCCGAAAGGGCCAGCATTAGCCTGGCAGCTCCGGTAATCAGCGTACCGAGCAACGGGTGAAAGTATCGCCCGGGCTCTTCAACGGCTGTTGTGTTGGTGTTGAGTGAGTGTCCATCTGGTCCATAAACATCCAAAGGTTCCGGCTTTGGTGCATCGTCCCGGTTAACTTCGATAAAGATTCCGTAACTGGTAGAGTTCGCTATAATCTTGATTGCCTGTTGTACCGGATCACCCTTTTCCCTGGCGTCATCCCGAAGATCAATGAACCGGGTGAAGACATCCTCTTTTGAAGGATCGACCCTGTAATCCGGGTTTCCAAACAAGTCGATTGGTTGAAGGTTGGATTGAACATCCCCAGGTTCAAACGTCATTGCCTCATCAATGATAGGTGTTTTACCAGTTAGAAGCTTGGACACGACGCAATCCGCCAAAGTGTACCAAAGCGGCTGATCATTGGAGATATGGTTGAGACCAATGGTATTGGTATTTCCATTGTATTTGGCGCGAACAGGCAGCAAGTCGTTATCGGTGCGAATGCGTACCAAAGTTCGGAGCCGTTTCCAGGTGTGTGGTTTTTGCATATCTTCCAGACAAACCTCATTTAGAAAAGCCTGCGTTTCGGATGTGGTGTCGGTTATGCTCAGGTTTTCCGCGACAACAAACGACCAGAGCCCCATAAGTGCGCTAACGGTTGGGTACATGGATTTAAAATCACAGTAGAGAACTTGCGTTGGGGTTCGACTAATACGAACCTCTGCACGGCCTCCGTAATATGCACACATTATCTTGCCGAATATCTCCCGTGGAAAGTCCGGTAGATTAGCCAGCAGCGGTTGGATATTCATCTGCTTCAAGTAAGCCTTACCAATACTAGCTTCGCTCAGAATGCGGTGGCTCGCTGTTTCCAGACCGTGATCGTCGTATTGCTTTTGTAGCTTTTCGTAGCACTCCCACGTTGCCTGAACGTCAGCACGTGCATATTCGAGATACTCGGGAGTGATTGCTCCACCGTGTTCGTCCGTATCCAGCTTTTGTGTCGTCGTTCCAAGGTATTTGCACAGGCTTCCAAGCGAGAAGCTTCGGCTTGTTAAAGAAGCCGCAAATGTTTTCACATCAAGAAAATATCCACGATGATGTGGTGTCTTAAACCCTCTATTGCGCATACCCCGACCAGTTTCCAGATTGCCAGGCGCAGCAAAGTCCATCAGGGCTGCCCTTGCACTCAGATGCTTTACACGAACCTGCGGCTCACTTTTGTATTCGTTCAATTTGAACGTAAAACCACCTCGCAACGAACCACGGGCCGGGCCATGACCAATTGCAATACGGGATATGTCGAACGGTAAGTTAAACCCAACAAGCAATCCGCACCTGTGATAGACGATTTTGAGGAAAATATCTTTTCGGAATTCTTCGGTTGTTAGAATCTCAAGATTGTTAACTTCCGCGAAGCTCTCGATCTCGCCAATGTCGTCGTCACACAAATATTGTGGATTGAAGAATAATCCCTCCTGTTTTAGCTTTCCGGACTTTCGCACCTGGAACACACCAACACGTAAAGTCTGAGCCGCATCAACGGTGGTTTCACAATCGAAGGTCAACGTCCAGGGTGACGGGGTGTCATCTACACTTAAGCGGGGCTTGGCCGCTACAGCGCGAGCCCCTGGCCTCTCCGTATAGGCCCGCACGAAGAGCTCGGATGGGGATTGCTCGTTCATGCTACTTCCTCCGGATTGTACGGTAGAACATTCTCAGATTGCTCCAACAACCACTGCCCGTACTCGGACATCCTGGTCGCAATCATTTGAAAGAACTCTGACAGTGCCAATAGATAACGACCTATTGTCTCCATCTGCGGATTGTCGGATTGTGGTGAATAGGAATAATCCTTTTCGGTGTCGCTTTGTGCCCGGTGGCAATTGCTGCACAAAACAACTCCATCATCGTGGAATTTACGCGGTGCAATATGTGCGAGTTCCAGTGCTGCTGGATGATCACTGTATCCGCAACCTACGCAAATCGGATTGCGTGTTCGAAGTCGCCGATAGTCTTTTTCGCGTCGGGTTTCTTCATCGTGATAGTTATTAGTCATTGGATTCTCCTTTAATTGACTATTTGATAGATTTCGTGAAAGTCGGGGTTGTCTTGAGCATCGTGCCAATAGAGGGCATTCGGGTCGGTTTCGAACTGGAAGAACTTGCCTTGAACATTCGTCAGGCCATCTCCATCAAAAGGTTCGAGGTGGGTTATGAAGTTGGTTCGGAGGAATTGCCCGACAGCCTCAAAGTATTCTCCGGACTTCTTGGCCTCTGCAAAGCTCGGAACGGTTACTGACTTGGTTTCACCGCGATGAATGATAGGAACACGACGGGGTCTTTCATCCGTCATGGTCCAGTATTGGCCATCTCGTTCTGCTAGTTTGTTGCTGTAGATGAATTTCCGAAAACGCTCGACCGATACACCAGCTGAACGTGCAGCTGCCTTCTGAGTAGAACCTCTGCGAAGCTCTTTAAGAGCTTCCCCCAATTGTTCTTTGTGTTCGGGAGTCGATGAGCCGGAAACTCCGACTTCCAAGATTGACGGATGCCCCCGTGCTTGTGAACGAGATAACCCGCCCTTCAAGCCACGTTCAATCCGCCTTTTGTATTCTGCCTTGTAGTCACGTTTGCGTGCCATAGTTTTAGTCTCGCTAATTTTCGTCGACGGAGTGCCAACGATTCGAGATTAAAAATGGACTGCGAACACGCGTTGCGGCAGGGGGCCTTTTTGCTTGAAACGGGATTGACACAAATACGAATCAGTTGGGACTTGGCACTTCGAGGTAAATATTCGGGAGTTATCAAATATTAAAGTTGAACAAATATTCGACATCAAATTAGTATCGGCTCTAGTCAAAGTTAAACGTTTTTTGGTTGCCAATTTCAGAAACACTTTAATTAATATTTTGCTAATAATTTATAATATTATCTGCATTATTAGTGTTATTTAACAGTAAATTAGGTATAATTATGGAAGGAAATAATTTCCGAAAATATATGGTATTTGGAGGGTGAAAGAATGTTTATTTCAACTATCGAAATTGAACAAAAAATCCAAACTGACGAATGGGCGGAACGCTCAAAATATTGGTTGGAAAATATTCAAAACCATACTCCAAAAAAGAAAAGACGGGAAAAACAAAAAACTCCGATAATCCTCACCGGACACGGTATTTCTCTGAAGGTTGATAAAAATACCTTACTAATCACGGACGGACATACCCATTATCCGAGCAATAAAACTGCCTTTCGGTTCTTTAAGGGTGATCTCACATTACCAGCCAGAATTATACTGGTTGATGGCTCCGGCCACATAACGTTCGACACTCTCGATTGGCTAACAGAGCAGAAGGTAACTCTCATCCGGTTAAAGTGGGATGGTTATCCGATTTCATTCATCAGTGCATCAGGCGGATTAATTGATCCGAAAAAGCAAGCTTGGCAAATCTCTGCACAGTCTTCAGAACTGGATCGGGTTAAGTTTGCGGCTCCGCTAATGCGCGCAAAGGCAAAAGCGACCCTAGTAAACTTGAAGGAATTACTGACGCCATCGCAATCCAGAGAAAATGCAATAATAGCTGCGGAAATCGCCATCCGTGACTTAGGAGTATCACCACCAGCCACAATCGGAGAACTGCAAGCCATTGAAGGTAGGGTTGCTGCTGGCTATTTTTTCGCTTGGCGGGCGTTACCAATCAAATGGAAAGCGCAAACCCGTTACCCAGTACACGTTGAATGGCAGAAATTCTTTTCACGGTCGTCATTGAACACAAGAGCACGAGTGCGAAATGGTGGAGCCACACATCCTGTGAACGCCATGCTGAACTATGCTTATAGTCTGCTCGAAGCGCATGTGCGCATTGGAGTGATTGCCGATGGTTATGATCCAGCACGAGGGATGCTGCATAGTAGTGTTAATCCTGACAGTCATTCACTTGTGTTTGATTTGATGGAACCACTGAGGCCCGTTGTGGATCGGGTAGTTATAAAACTTGTTAGTGAAGAAGTATTTTCTGGGGCGGACTTTATCTTGCGGAAGAATGGGGTTTGTCGCCTTAGTCCGGAATTGGCTCGGAGAGTGGTGCATGGGGTTAATTTGGAGTTGCGGGTAAATAATTAGCGAGGCGGCCAATCAAGTGCCAAAATAGTACCCAAGTTCCCGTACAATTTAAATCATAGGTTAGAGTGAATTTTTGAATTTGGAAACATCGTATCCGTTCCCGTCCGGAGCCGCATCAAGAGTCTGACATCAGCGCTTACGGGGCCCAATAGGCTGATTTGACAAGAGAGCGTTCAAATTGAAAACATTGTAAGTATAATGCCCAGAATCACGCAAGAAATTAGTTGCGCGATTTTAGACAATTAGGGAAAGTTAAATGAACAAAACTGTTTTCGCTCTGCTTGCAGCTCTAGCGCTTGGAGCATGTGGGTCAACCGCGCCTAACACAAATGCTAGCGATCCGATCAATATAGTTGGGACTACAAATATCCGAGTTGACGATGTTCAAGTTGTCGATAGTGCGCCGCATTCAGCAATAGAAATTGCTGGCATCGATTGCCGGAATAAGCTTTGGGACCCAGTTCCAACTGCTCCAAGAGCCATTGAAACCTTGAAAGCTGAGGTTCGTGAACTTGGAAAAACACATGTGTTTGTACGCTCAGTGTTGCCTCACCCCTCGCCAATATCCATAAATTGCTGGAGTGCACTGGAGGCACGGGGATTGGCGTTTTAATAATTTTGCGCAACTTTTAGTCCAACTTGGATACGTTCCGTGGTTAGTTCGAATTGAGAACTATCAAGATTTGTGTATCGTATGTGCAGAGTGTCCTGCAAACTCAATCGAATTTAAGTAAGGTTGGATTAACCGCTAGCCGATGAACCGACGGCCTCGATTGCCTTCGCAACAATCATAAACAAGGCCCACACTGCAAAGTGCGGGCCTCATTTTGTGGACCAATGTATTTATTGGCGGATATCACTATACCCCCGCAACGATTGTGCGGGCCTTCAATATTTGTGAACTATCAGCTTAGAGGTCGGATTTAACCCGAACCGATGCCATATAGTCGGGGTCCTCGTAGACTGCGCCATTGGCGCCTTGGTTTCCGCGTTTGATGGCGTGAACGTATTCCATACCCCTGATCACACGGCCGATGACGGTGTACTGACCATCAAGGAATTTCGCGTCGTCAAACATAATGAAAAACTGCGAGTTCGCCGAATCCGGATTGTTTGAACGTGCCATGCCGATGATACCTTCGACATAGGTGATGTTCGAAAACTCGGCTGGAAGATTGTCCATGTCGGAGCCACCACGACCCGCAACACGATAGTCGTAGTCTGCGGTTTTACCGAATTCTACGTCACCGGTTTGGGCCATGAATCCATCAATCACGCGATGAAAAACCACGCCATCATACTTGCCTGATCGCGCCAATTCCTTGATGCGGGCCACGTGCATCGGGGCAACGTCAGGGCGCATCAGGATTTCAACAATCCCGGCGCCCTCGCCCGCGATTTCGATCACCAACACGTTTTCGGGGTCAATGTCCTGCGCGACTGCGCCAAATGCAAACATCGACAACCCGAGAACTGCCAGCCCCTTAAGAACTGCGCGACGCATTATACGTCTGCCGCAACTTTAACCGAGATCATACGGTCTGGGCTTGGTGCTGGCTCGCCACGTTGAATGACGTCCACGTGCTGCTGGCCATCAATCACGCGACCAAATACAGTGTACTGGTTGTTCAAGAAATGGCCTGCATCCAACATGATGAAGAACTGCGAGTTGGCAGAATCAGGGTTTTGCGAACGCGCCGCACCCAGAACACCTTTGTCGAACGGCAAGCTGGAAAATTCCGCAGGAACGTTTGGATACTCGGATCCACCTGTGCCAGCAGCACGAAGGTTGAAATTGTTTTCCATGTTGCCGTTCTGAACGTCGCCTGTTTGCGCCATAAAGCCGTCAATCACGCGGTGAAAAGCTACGTTGTCGTACTTGCCTTCGCGAACGAGGGTTTTCATGCGCTCGACGTGCTTTGGGGCCACATCGGGCAGCAGCTCGATTGTGACGTTACCGTCTTTAAGTTCGATGATAACGGTATTCTCTGGATCTTTGATATCGGCCATTTTTGCCTCCTGATTAATGTTGTCAGGAAACTATGTTGCTTGAGGCAGAAACGAAAGGGGGTGTGGCAAATTTAGCCGAATTTTTCCGACAATTTTTCCGCAACAGATCTGGGCACAAATGTGGAAATATCACCGCCGAGGCGCGCGATTTCCTTGACCAGCTTCGATGCAATCGCCTGATGACCTGCATCGGCCATAAGAAACACCGTTTCGATTTCCGCATTCATGGCGCGATTCATGCCGACCATCTGGAATTCGTACTCGAAATCCGAAACAGCGCGAAGACCGCGGATGATCGTCTGGGCGCCTACATCGACGGCGCAATCAATCAGCAGGTTTTCAAAAGGATGCACGACTATTTCTGCGCCGTTGCAATCGATCTTGGCACATTCGTCCTCGATCATGGCGACACGTTCTTCCAACGTGAACAACGGCCCCTTGTCGCGATTGATGGCTACACCGATCACGAGGCGATCAACCAACGTGCAAGCGCGTGAGATGATATCCCGATGACCAAGGGTCACCGGATCGAATGTTCCTGGATACAGACCTGTACGCATTATTCAAACTCCATTTTTGTGCAATGCAGCATTATTCTACACCAAACGTCAAGAGCGTTTAGATATTTCCGGCGATCAAATCTGCCATGGAGTCGTTCTCGAACTGAACTTCCTTGATCCGCGCAGCCACTACATCCCCAATGGAGATCACGCCGATCAACTTGCCATCATCCATAACGGGCATGTGCCGGAAGCGTCCGTCGCTCATCATTTGCATGACTTTTTGTGTGGTTTCTGTGGGGGAGCAGGATTTCACATTCGACGTCATCAATTCCGACACCGATTTGGTCAAACACCCCGAGCCGCTGCGGCCCAGTTCGCGCACGATATCACGTTCTGACAGGATACCGTCAATTTCGCTACCTGCATCGCGCACGATTACCGCTCCAATTCGCATTTCCGAAAGCATTTCAGCAGCCGCTGAAACCTTGTCATTTGTTGCAACAGAAATGATTTTCCCGATTTTTTTGGTGGAAAGGATATCGCGTACAAGCATGGTATTCTCCTCTTATTTAATATACTTCAATCGTGCATCAGGGCTCTATTAACTGTCAAGTAAGGGCCTCCAATCTTTGAACTTCCAAACGGATTTTTTTTGCAAAAATTTCTGCAAACCGGTTCAAACGTTCCACCCGTTGGTCGTCTTTGTGGCGGATCAGGAAAAAACTGCGTTTCAGAGACAGCTGGTCCGTTAGTATTTTTTTCAAATTTGGAAAAGTCGGAATCGCGAAATCATGAACGATGCATACTCCTGCACCACGCTGCGCCCAGTTTAATTGCACTGAAAAACTGTTGGAGGTCAGGTCCGGCTGCAAACCCTTACCCGCATCCCCCATATAGTCGAGTTCTTGATCAAAAATCAGATCGCTGATGTAGCCGATCATACGGTGGTCCTTAAGATCTCCCAGCTTGGTGATAGGCGGATGCGTTTTGAGGTACTCTTCGCTTGCGGCCAAGTGCAGATGATAGTCGGAAATCCGCTGCACTGTCAGCCTGCCCGCTTGCGGTAGCGAAACTGTCACCGCCATATCAGCCTCGCGTTTAGACAGATTGAATACGCGTGGCAGGGCGACAAGCTGCACCTCTAACCCGGGATTTTCATCGACGATTTCTGCGCAGACTTGCGGCAGAAGATAGTTCGCGGACCCGTCTGGTGCGCCGATACGAACACTTCCGGACAGAACGTTTGACTGGCCCTTAACCTCGGATTCAGCAGCTAACAAGGATTGTTCCATCATGCTGGCGTGGGTCATAAGCCGTTGGCCTGCATCCGTCAGATCGTATCCTTGCGGGCTTTTGGTAAACAAGCGCGCGGTCAGATCTTCCTCAAGTCTTTGCACGCGGCGACCCACAGTTGCGGGGTCCATTTTCAAAGCCCGCCCTGCGTTCGAGAGGCTGTTAAGCCGTGCGACTTGCAAGAAAACCTTCAGGTCATCCCAACGTAGTTTACTGATCGACATCGCCACCCTTTGCATAATTGCACTATGTTTTTATCATATTGCCCCTATGAGCTGCAAAAATGCAAGAGTATGTTATCTTCAGAATTGATTCCAACGGGAGAAAACCATGAAAGAATTAACACATTACATCAACGGCGAGCACGTCAAAGGCACGTCCGGCCGTTTTGCAGACGTATATAATCCTGCGATTGGCGAAATTATTGCCAAGACGCCACTAGCCTCGGCTGCGGAAATGGATATTGCGGTTCAGGCTGCTGCGGCGGCACAACCTGCTTGGGCAGCTGTTAACCCGCAACGTCGTGCGCGCGTCATGATGAAGATGGTTTCTTTGCTGAACCGTGACATGGACAAGCTGGCCGAAGCCCTTTCGCGCGAGCATGGCAAAACATTGCCCGACGCGGCTGGCGACGTTGTTCGCGGCCTTGAAGTAGTGGAATACTGCATCGGCGCACCTGAGTTGCTGAAAGGTCAGTACACAGACGGCGCTGGCCCGGGCATCGATATGTATTCGATGAAACAGGCGCTTGGTGTGACGGCTGGTATTACGCCTTTCAACTTCCCTGCCATGATCCCATTGTGGATGTGCGCCCCAGCGATTGCTTGTGGTAACGCTTTCATCCTGAAACCATCGGAGCGCGATCCCTCCGTGCCCATCATGATTGCGGAATTGTTCGAAGAGGCCGGCTTGCCAAAAGGCATCATACAGGTTGTTAACGGCGATAAAGAAGCCGTGGATGCGATCATTGATCACGAAACGATCCAGTCGATCGGTTTCGTTGGCTCTACACCTATCGCGGAATACATCTACGCTGGTGGCTGTGCAAAAGGTAAACGCGTTCAATGCTTTGGCGGCGCGAAAAACCACGCCATCATCATGCCGGATGCGGACATGGACAACGTTGTAGACGCGCTGATCGGCGCGGGTTATGGCGCGGCTGGCGAACGCTGCATGGCGATTTCGGTTGCTGTCCCTGTTGGCGAAGGTACTGCGGATCGTCTGGTTGCAGCCCTCGCCCCACGCGTGGAAAGCCTGAAGATCGGTCCTTACACATCTGGCAATGACGTCGACTTTGGTCCGGTTATCACCGGTGCGGCCAAAGACAAAATCAATGCGCTGGTTGAAAGCGGAATTGAACAAGGTGCGACGCTGGCTGTAGACGGTCGCGGGTTCTCGCTGCAAGGCTACGAGGATGGTTTCTTCGTTGGTGCATCACTGTTTGATAACGTCACGACCGACATGGAAATCTACAAGCAGGAAATTTTCGGACCAGTTTTGTCTGTTGTTCGCGCCGAGACATATGAAGAGGCCGTCGGCCACGCTATGGACCACGAATACGGCAACGGTACTGCGATTTTCACTCGTGACGGCGATACAGCGCGCGATTTCGCAAGCCGTATCAACGTTGGCATGGTCGGCATCAACGTGCCAATCCCTGTGCCTTTGGCTTACCACACATTTGGCGGCTGGAAAAAATCGGCATTCGGCGATTTGAACCAGCACGGTCCTGATGCATTCAAGTTCTACACGCGCACCAAAACGGTTACGTCGCGTTGGCCGTCGGGCACTAAAGAAGGTGCGGACTTCTCTATTCCAACAATGTAATAGACACCACTTTAAATAATAGTACACGCCCCGACCCGTTCGGGGCGTTTGCATAATAACTAAACGCTTCCCAAATCTGTTCAGGTTTTCTATATTAACTGAACAACCATTCATTTCTATGTGGAAAACCGGATGAGCTATAATTTGATAATTTTCATACTATCACTTATCGCCTTCGCGGTGCTCAATAACCGTTTCCTGAAGAATGATTACGAATACCAACGGCAAAGCAAAGAGTTTTCGCTGTTATCCGACCCGCTGGGTATTCGCCGCTTCAAGCAACAACCAACGAAAATGGCTGCTCTTATGGCCGTATTGTTTGGGCCAATCGGCATTTACAATCTGATCCTAACTCTAACCGCAGGATAATCGCATGGATTTCGCACTCTCCGAAGAACAACAGATGATTTTTGATATGGCCTACGATTTCGGCCAAGAAAAAATCGCACCATTCGCGGCACAGTGGGAGGAAGACGGAACTATCCCCAAATCCCTCTGGCCAGAGATAGCAGCGCTTGGGTTCGGCGGTCTTTATGTATCGGAAGAACATGGCGGTTCCGGCTTGTCGCGTCTTGATGCGACGCTGGTGTTCGAGGCCCTCGCAATGTCCTGCCCTGCTGTCGGGTCTTTCTTGTCCATCCACAATATGTGTGGCGGGATGATCGACAAATTCGGTTCAGCGGAAGCCAAAGCCAAGTGGCTGCCCGACCTGTGCACGATGGACAAAGTGTTTTCCTATGCACTTACGGAACCGGGCAGCGGTTCGGATGCCTCCGCCTTGCGAACCAAAGCCGACAAAACCAATGAGGGCTACAGCCTGAACGGAACCAAGGCTTTCATTTCGGGCGGCGGTTATTCTGACGCTTACGTAGTAATGGTGCGCACCGGTAAAGACGGCCCAAAGGGAATTTCCTCGGTCGTAGTCGAGGCTGGCGCGAGCGGCTTGTCTTTCGGCGCATTAGAGAAGAAAATGGGCTGGAAAGCGCAACCAACAGCACAGGTTCAGTTTGACCATTGTAAAATCCCTGCTGACAATCTGATTGGCGAAGAAGGCAAAGGTTTCAATTACGCGATGGCGGGGCTTGATGGCGGGCGCTTGAATATCTCGGCCTCGGCTCTTGGTGGAGCGCAAAACGCCTTGAACATCGCACTTGATTATATGGGTGAGCGCAAAGCGTTCGGCAAAACAATCGACCAGTTTCAAGCGTTACAATTCCGTGTAGCGGACATGGAGATTGAGCTACAAGCCGCCCGCACCTTCCTGCGCCAAGCTGCGTGGAAGCTAGATACAGGCGCACCGGATGCAAGCAAGTTCTGCGCTATGGCAAAACGGTTTGTTACGGATACCGCGTTTGAGGTGGCCAACGGTTCTTTGCAAATGCTGGGTGGGTATGGATACCTATCCGACTATGGCGTTGAGAAAATCGTACGCGATCTGCGCGTGCATCAAATCCTTGAGGGCACAAACGAGATCATGCGACTGATCACTGCCCGCACTTTGCTACAGGAGCGTGATCGTGGCTGAAATTGATATTCGCATTGAGGGAAAAATCGGTCGAGTTACCCTCAATCGCCCAGACGCGCTGAATGCCCTAACCTACGACATGGTCTTGAAGATCGACGATGCGCTTGATGCATGGGCGAACGATGATCGCGTTGCGCTGATCCTTATTGATGCCGTCGGCGACAAGGCGTTTTGTGCGGGCGGCGACATTCAGCAACTGTATGACACGGCATCGGCGGGTGACTATGAATATGGTCGCAAATTCTGGCGGGATGAATACCGCATGAATGCCAAATTGGCCAATTTCCCCAAGCCCTGTATCGCGCTGATGCACGGTTTCACCATGGGTGGCGGCGTTGGGGTTTCGTGCCACGGGTCGCACCGAGTCGTGTGCGAAAGCAGCCAGATTTCGATGCCGGAATGCGGGATTGGTCTGGTTCCAGACGTCGGTGGCTCCTTGTTGCTGGCGCAGGCTCCAGGTCGCTTGGGAGAGTACCTTGGGACTACGGGCGCGCGAATGAAGGCGGGCGACGCGATTTATTGTGGTTTTGCAGACTACTATATTCCGCAGACAGATTGGGCGGAACTAACGGCACGTTTAGTTGAAACCGGTGATTACACGCGAGTTGACGAAATGGCGCAAACGCCCCCTGCCAGCGCGCTTGAAGCGCAGCAGGAGCAAATCGACAAGGCGTTTGGCGGCGAGACAATAAACGACATCCTGAACGGTTTCGATGACAGCGATTGGTGCCTGGCGGCCGCCAAAACTCTTGGCCGTGGCTGCCCCCTTTCAATCGCCGCTTCTATCGCACTGGTTCACCGCGTACGTGGATTTACCTCCATCGAGCCTGCGTTAAAGCAGGAATTCCGCTTCACCTACCGCAGCGCTTCGGACGGAGACTTTGTCGAAGGCATCCGCGCAGCAATCGTCGACAAAGATCGAAACCCAAAATGGAAAATTCCGACGTTGCGCGATGTGCGTGACATTGACGTTACTAAAATGCTGATGCCTTTGGGCAAAAACGACCTTAAACTGGAGGATACCCACATGAAAATCGGATTTATCGGACTTGGAAACATGGGCGCACCAATGGCGCGAAATCTGGTCGCGGCGGGGCATGCGGTTTCGGTTTTTGACGTCGCCGGAATATCGGTCGAGGGAGCCAACACAGTTCAGACAGCCGCAGATGCGGCCACTGAGGCGGATGTTGTCATCACCATGCTGCCAAACGGGGCTATCTTGCGGAATGTGGCAGGCGAAGTCATTCCGGCAATGAAATCAGGTGCTTGTCTGGTCGATTGCTCGACCGTGGACGTAGAGTCCGCCCGCACCGTTGCCGAGCAAACCCGTGCTGCCGGTTTGCTATCTGTGGACGCCCCTGTTTCCGGTGGTATCGGTGGCGCAGAAGCGGGCACTTTGACCTTTATGGCAGGCGGTAGCGAAGCTGCATTTGCCGTAGCTAACCCGCTGTTTGATATCATGGGCCAAAAAGCCGTGCATTGTGGGGATGCTGGTGCCGGGCAAGCTGCCAAAATCTGTAACAACATGATTTTGGGTGCAACTATGATTGTGACGTGCGAGGCTTTCGCGTTGGCTGACAAACTGGGCTTGGACCGCCAAAAGATGTTTGATGTGGCATCAACCTCTTCCGGTTATAGCTGGTCAATGAATGCCTACTGCCCTGCCCCTGGCGTCGGCCCGACCAGCCCGTCTGACAATGATTACAAACCCGGGTTCGCAGCCGAATTGATGTTGAAAGACCTCAACCTTGCGCAGCAGGCAGCCGAGGCAGCCGACGCATCTACACCGCTTGGTCAACATGCCCGCGACATGTATGCAGCGTTTGTGGAGGATGGCGGACTGGGAATGGATTTCTCGGCGATGTTGCCACACCTGAGCAATCAAAAGTACGACGCGTAACAGTAGTGGGAGCGCGGCTGACCATCAGCCAATAATCATGAGTGCTTTCCGCTCACGATTAACATTCATTCCCCAACTTCCATCGTGTTGTTGGGGGGCGTTTGAACTTTAGAATGGGCGAAAATTCGCTGGCAAAAAAACAAAACCGCCAATAGGGATTCGATGCGGTATAATCTCCGGAAAATTGGAGGCACTTATGTTTAAATTCTTATTGTCAGTCGTTACTTTGTCGGTGGCCGTAATCGGCATCAACAGTTCCGTCGCCCACAGCCAGCCAAAATCCTGCCCTCCGGGATTGGCAGCCAAAAATAACGGCTGCCTTCCACCCGGACTTGCCAAGCGTTACACCGTCGGAGAAGCTCTTCCGCGGGGCGTCCAATATGATCTGATCACGGATCTGGCCTATTACGGTTTGGATAGACCGAACGGTAATTGGTTGTACTATTTAGTGGACGGGGATGTTTTGAAAATCGCAGACGACACATTTACGGTGCTTGAAGCTTTCGAGATATTACTTGGTAGTAACTAGACCAATTTAACTACGCAATAATCGACAACAAAGGAGAACTGGCGCAGCCGTTCCCCTTTTTTTACCGACCTTGTCCTAAGTAGGTAAACCAAATCCTGAATCTTCCTGCAATTCTGAAGCTGAAGAATTACCGTCTGGAACGTCTACGCCCCTTTCAACCATTGCAGCTTCATATCCGGCAAGAGTGTCTATCGTCATTGGATCCGGAGAATTCAATGCCTCATCGTAGGCGGCAAGGTATAGCGTTTCAAGATCAGAAACGTCAGCCGTACTCATGCCCGAATTATAACTGTCTGGGTACAAATGTCCCCATGGAGAATAGTCACTTTCACTTCCATAAACGGTGCCACCGCCACCAAACAAACTAGCGCTTATGACGCGATCACTAGTCCCACTGGACGCACTCTCAACACCACCGGAAATCAACGCGATTACGGTTATTGCGATTCCAACGATCGCAGCGGTAAGAACAACCCAATCAACCGTTACAGCCCCGGATTCATTATCCCAAAATCGAAAAAAAGATTGCCGCGTCATTGAAATACCTCTGATTTGAATTTCGTCTTAAACGGTACTAAAATTTTAATGTGGCAACAATTTGTCGAAAAGTTGTCTTGGATTAGCATGGTAATAGATTTGCTCAAAGGCCAACCTAACGAATATGTTGTTAGTTTTCGAAATAGTAGCTGTTCTATCGTTACTGATAAAATTCAGCACCATCAGGCATATTTTGATAGATCGCTCAACGCCTCATCAGCGCGTCCTACGCAAGCCCGACCTTCTTCAATCGCTTCTTTTGCTCGGTTAAACTCAAGAATTGTAAAATCGTCGAGGTTCACGTCCAATAAAACATGTGGCGGGTCGCCTATCAGACGGCTACGGCGGATTTGTGTGATCATCACATCGATGGATGTCGCCACAACATCGAAATAGTTCGGGGGGCGCACCCGTTGGGGCTTGGCCGCTGCCGAAACCGCTTCATATGCGCTGCGAACGGCAAGCGGCAGCGAGGCCTTGATGGATTGCCATGTCTCGTTCGGCTCTTCTTTTTCCTGCGTCCACATCACACTGTGTTTCTTTGCTTCGGGATTAACCGCAATCACAATGTCTGCCCCCATCGCACGGCACACTGAAACTGGAAGCGGGTTCGTAATTCCACCGTCGATCAACCAACGGTTATCGCGCAGCACCGGACTGATAATCCCAGGTAAGGCAATCGAGGCACGCATCGCCTCGATAACCGAGCCTTCGCGCATCCAAACTTCCCGCCCTGATCGCATATCCGTGGCAACTGCTGCAAATGGAATGCTCAGGTCTTCGATTTGCTTCGGTATGCCAAGTTTTTCAAAAAACTTAACAACGTTTTTGGCCTCGATCAAACCGCCGCTTAGCAGGTTAACATCTATCAAGGTAGCTATTTTTCTGTTCGTAATAGATAACGCCCAATCTTCCAACGCGTCGAGCCGGCCGCCAACGTAAGCCGCACCCACGAGAGCCCCCATAGAACAACCAGCGACACAATCCGGAACGACCCCGCGTTCCTCCAATGCCCGAAGCACACCGATATGCGCCCAACCACGCGCGCCGCCGCTGCCGAGAGCCAGTCCAATTTTTGGTTTACCCATATTTGGCATCCATATTAGTTAAAATTGCCGCTTTCGCGACGGCTTCCAATGGTTACGTATACCTTTAGCAGGTGCGCAGCGCATTAACAGTGTTTTCACAATGGAAAAACCGTGCCAGAATTCACGTACTTCAAATAAAACCGCACTATAGCATTTCTTTGAGATAGTGACCTGTGTAACTGGCTTTAACTTTGGAAACATCCTCCGGTGATCCGGTCGCGATGATCTGCCCACCACCGTCTCCACCTTCTGGCCCGATGTCTATCACGTGGTCGGCGGTTTTCACGACATCGAGGTTATGCTCGATCACAATGACCGAGTTACCCTGGTCGACCAGTTCATGCAGTACTTCCAACAGTTTTTTTACATCTTCGAAATGAAGGCCTGTCGTGGGCTCATCCAGAATGTACAAAGTGCGCCCGGTGGACCGTTTCGCCAATTCTTTTGACAGCTTAACCCGTTGTGCTTCCCCCCCCGAAAGGGTGGTGGCAGATTGGCCAACCTTAATGTACCCAAGACCGACACGCATCAGCGTTGTCATTTTGTCCCGAATGCTTGGAACAGCCTTAAACAAGTCCGCCGCTTCCTCGACATTCATGTCAAGAACATCAGCTATGCTATTGCCTTTGAAACGTATTTCCAAGGTTTCGCGGTTATACCTTTTGCCACCACAACTTTCACATTCTACGTAAACATCGGGTAAAAAATGCATCTCGATCTTGATAAGGCCGTCCCCTTTGCACGCCTCGCAGCGCCCACCTTTGACGTTGAAACTGAATCGCCCGGGTTTGTACCCACGCGCTTTGGATTCCGGCAGGCCGGCAAACCATTCGCGGATTGGCGTAAACGCGCCAGTGTAGGTTGCGGGATTTGAGCGCGGTGTGCGCCCGATAGCTGACTGGTTTATATCGATAACTTTATCGAGATATTCCAACCCCTTAATGGATTCCGAAGGGGCCGGAACCTGTCGCGCACCGTTCAATCGCATGGAGGCCGTTTTGAAAAGCGTCTCTATCGTTAGCGTCGATTTCCCACCGCCGGACACGCCTGTCACACAGGTAAATGTCCCCAACGGATATTCCGCGGTGACGTTCTTCAGATTGTTGCCCGTTGCACCCGTCACGACAATTTTTTTGCCGTTTCCTTCACGGCGCACCAGCGGCACATCGATCTTACGTTTGCCCGTAAGATACTGACCTGTAATAGATTTTTTATTTGCACAAACCTGCTTGGGCGTTCCTTCGGCGATAATTTCGCCTCCGTGAATTCCTGCGGCGGGGCCAATGTCAATGACATGATCCGCCTCGCGAATGGCCTCCTCGTCGTGTTCTACTACGATAACGGTATTGCCTTGATCCCGCAGATTTTTCAGCGTCACCAACAAGCGCCCGTTGTCCCGTTGGTGTAACCCGATGGATGGCTCGTCGAGTACATAAAGCACACCGGTCAAACCAGAACCGATTTGGCTGGCGAGGCGAATTCGCTGGCTTTCACCGCCCGAAAGCGTGCCGGAATTGCGTGAGAGCGTTAGGTAATCCAGCCCCACGTTTACCAAAAAACCCAACCGTTCGCGTATTTCCTTAAGGATCGCCAGCGCGATTTCGTTTTTCTGCTTCGAAAGTTTGTCCGGCACCGTCAGCGCCCAATCGAGAGCTTCCTTGATCGACATCTGAACTACCTGACCGACATGCAAATCGGCGATCTTTACCGCTAATGCTTCGGGACGAAGACGGTATCCGTCGCAAGCCTTGCAATGGCGATTGTTCTGATAGCGCTCGAATTCTTCGCGTATCCAATTGCTGTCGGTTTCACGATAGCGACGCTCCATATTCGGGATAACACCTTCGAACGGGCGGGAGATTTCGTAAACGCGCCCCCCTTCATCATATCGGAACTTGATTTCCTCCTTACCTGAGCCACGCAGCATAACGTTATGAATTTCCTTGGGTAGTTTGGACCAAGGTAACGTGCGGTCAAATCCGTAATGGTTGGAAATTGATTCAATCGTTTGGCGCGAATAAGGCGACTTTGATTTCGCCCAGTTCGCAATCGCCCCATTTGGCAGTGATAGGCTACGATCGGGCACGATCAGGTTTTCGTCGAAATACAGTTCAACCCCAAGCCCGCCGCAATCGGGGCATGCCCCGAAAGGGGCGTTGAAGGAAAACAGGCGCGGTTCAATCTCGGGGATTGTAAAACCGCTAACTGGGCAGGCGTATTTTTCCGAAAACACGTGGCGCTCGGCGTCCTCATTCGCGATTTCCAGCACCGCTATACCATCGGCAAGGTCCAAAGCCGTGCGAAAACTATCAGCCAACCGCCCTTCCATATCTTCTTTAATCACCACACGGTCTACAACCACATCGATATTGTGGCGGTACTTTTTGTCGAGCGTCGGAGGCTCTTCAAGGTCAAAAAATTCCCCGTTAACTTTAACGCGCTGGAAACCCTGCTTGCGCAGTTCGGCGAATTCCTTGCGATATTCCCCTTTGCGGTCACGCACGATAGGGGCCAGCAGATATGCACGCGTCCCCTCCTCCATCGAGGCTACGCGATCTACCATGTCGGAAATCTGTTGCGCCTCGATAGGTAAGCCGGTGGCGGGCGAATAGGGCGTGCCAACACGCGCGAACAACAGGCGCATGTAGTCGTAAATTTCGGTAACTGTGCCAACGGTGGAGCGCGGGTTTTTGGACGTCGTCTTCTGTTCGATCGATATCGCGGGCGAGAGGCCAGAAATGTGATCCACATCAGGCTTGTGCATCATGTCTAGGAATTGACGCGCATAGGCTGACAGGCTTTCGACATAACGCCGTTGTCCTTCCGCGTAAATGGTATCAAATGCCAACGACGACTTTCCAGAACCGGACAGTCCCGTAATCACCACCAGTTTATTACGTGGAATATCAATATCGACATTCTTGAGGTTATGCTCGCGCGCACCGCGCACCTCGATATTTTTCAGCTCAGCCATTTTAGCTCCCCTTGTCCGGTAACGGTGTATCGAATCCGCGCCGGACCGCGAAGGCAGAATGGGAACAAAACGAGATCATTGCAAGCGGTATTCCCAATAATACTAAAATTTCGCTAGACACATTCAATTTATTGAATTACTAACTCTACCAAGTTGAATTTGAACCGGTAGCCTTTTCTACCTGCTCGACACCAAATCAAACGTAAGGAAATACAATGAGCTTCTTTAGCCGCAAACCAGCCACACCAGCCCTATCCGCACAGGAAGCTGTCACAATGTCGAAAAAGAACGAAATTACTATCATTGACGTTCGGGACATATCGGAACTTCGGCAGACAGGCAAAGCTAAAACTGCACTTCACATCCCCTTGATGCTGCTGCAAAGTCACGCGAATCCAAGTCACCCTGAGTTCAACAAGGCATTGGACACAACCAAGACCGTAGCCGTTTATTGTGCGTCCGGTGCGCGTTCAGGCATGGCAGCACGTACACTATCGAAGATGGGTTTTGAAAGCGTACACAACATCGGCGGACTGATGCACTGGCATTCCGCTGGTGGTGAGTTAGAGCGCGCCTAATGGCCCAGTATTTTTTGGACGTATGCTTCTGTCTCTTTGTACGGCGGGATGCCGCCATACTTTGAAACGGCCCCCGGGCCAGCATTGTAAGCCGCCAATGCCAGCGACCACGTTCCGAATTGGTCTTTTTGCTGGCGCAGATACCTTGCACCACCTTCAATATTCTGTTGCGCGTTCCACGGGTTTACGCCCAACTCCACAGCCGTTTGTGGCATGAGTTGCGTCAGGCCGATAGCACCTCGACTCGAAGTAACGACAGGATTCCAATTGGATTCTGTCGTTATCAAGTTGAAAAATATTTGCGAGGGAATATCGTACCTGTTCGCCACGGTCAGCGCATAATCGTAAAACCGTGAAGGTAGGAGCTCTTCTTGAACTTGGGGCGGTATCGTTAACAAGCGTTCTCGCAACGCATATAATTCCGCAGACATACCACCGGATTGCGATGCTTCCAGCCGGTTCTTTTCGATAAAACTGTTTGCCCCATGAAAATCCAGACTCATCGCATTGAAGTTTTGCGCGAAAGGCATTGTTGCCCAAACACAAATAGCCCCCAGAATTGGCAATGTTATCCGCATAGTATCCAGCACCCTGATTTATCTGACGCAACTTACCATACACAGATTTATTTGCACCGGAATATTTACAGTTTCTTAGCCAATCCTGTAGTCTACCTCTCGAATAATGGTTAATCTCGCGCGAAATCGGATTCGCACTTAGGAGAGTGAAATGGCAGGCAGTGTTAACAAAGTAATAATACTCGGCAATTTGGGGGCGGACCCTGAAATCCGTACATTCGGCAATGGCGGTAAGGTCGCAAACCTCCGCATCGCTACGTCCGAGCGTTGGCGCGATAAAAACACCGGTGAAAACCGCGAGAAAACCGAATGGCATACAGTTGCAATCTTCTCGGAAGGTCTTGTGCGCGTTGTTGAACAATACCTGAAAAAGGGTTCAAGCGTCTACATCGAGGGCAAATTGCAAACTCGCAAATGGCAAGATCAATCCGGCAATGACCGCTATTCCACCGAGGTTGTGCTGCAAGGGTTTGATAGCAAACTCGTCATGCTTGGTGGCAATCAAGGTGGCGGCGGTAGTAGTTATGGTAGCCAAGGCGGCGGCGGTGGCGGCGATTATGGTGGCGGTAGCGGCCAAGGTGGCGGCGGCGGTTATGGCAGCGGTAATCAGAGCGGCGGTGGCGGTGGCGGCAACCTCGACGACGAAATCCCGTTCTAGAAATACCAACAAACCCCGCTCCGGCGGGGTTTTCCTTTAGGGCGGTTAGCTAACCGAATATTCTTCGATCAACCCGTCAACCACTACAATGCTTGCCTCGTGTGGATTGGCGCCATCATCCAAAGCAGCTTTGTAATTCACTCGCTGACGGTCGGCGGAATTCCCGTTTAACGTGATTGCCTTCGCCCGCGCCAGCTCTGTCGAACAAGCTAATCGTTCTGCATCCTCGCCAATCATTTCTATCAACTCTTCCATCAACTCCGACATCGGCACCAACTCACCACGTCCGTGGTCAATCAATCTACCCATCGCGCCATTCCGCTGCGCCTGCCAACGATTTTCCAATATTAACGTTTGCGGATACACCCGCCAGCGCTGGTTTTTCTTCCGAAGACGAAATAGAAACGACATGATCGACTGATAAACGGCCGCAATCGCCGCCACATCGTCGACCAATGAACACACATCCGTCACCCGTTGCTCTATCGTCGGGAACTTGGAGGACGGTCGAATATCCCACCAGATCTTGCTGGAATCCTCGATACAGCCCACCTTTACCAACTGCCCAACCATTCGCGTATATTCGCCGTAGGACCCAAGCACATCGGGCAACCCTGTACGCGGCAAAGCATCGAAAACCGTAAGGCGACAACTAGCCAACCCGGTATCTTCCCCCTCCCAAAAGGGGGAAGAGCAAGACAGCGCCAACAGATGCGGCAGGAAATACGTGGCCTGATTCATTAGATCAATCCGTAGATCTTCATCCTCGATCCCGATGTGCATATGCATCCCGCAAATCAACATTCGCCGCACAGGTAGGCCCAAATCATCGCGCAACGCATCGTAGCGCTCCTTGCGCGTGTGAGTTTGCTCCCGCCAATTGGCAAACGGATGGGTTGATGCTGCTATGGGTGCATAATCAAACGCTTCCGCCGCCGCGCTTATGGCTTTGCGAAGGCCAACCAAATCTTCGCGCGCATCCCGCACACGCTTGTGCGGCTTGGTGCCGACTTCGACTTGGCATTGCAGATATTCGCCCGTCACTTGTTCGCCCAGCAAATCGGCGCAGGCAGCCAAAAACCCCGCGTCCGGTTCTCGAACCAAATCACGGGTTTTTCTGTCAACAATCAGGTATTCTTCCTCGATCCCGAGGGTCAGTGTCGGTTCAGCAATCATCCGCGCGCCTCCTTAACGAAAGCATAGCGCAGTAATTGCCTAAGACAAAATGATTAGGATCAACGCTTTATAGCTGCGCCATTACCTCATCGGAAATTTCGAAGTTGGCAGTAACGGTCTGCACGTCGTCATCATCTTCCAAGGCTTCGATCAGACGCATTAGTTTTTCTGCACCGGTCAAATCAAGATCAGTTGATGTTTGCGGTTTCCAAATCAGCTTCGTGCTTTCAGATTCGCCCAACTCGGCTTCGAGCGCAGTCGAAACTTCGTGTAAATCTGCGCCTTCGCAATAAATCTCGTGGCCATCTTCTGTGGTCTCTACATCTTCAGCGCCGGCTTCAATTGCCGCCATCATCACGGTGTCCGCATCCCCTGCATCCAGCGAATATGCCACCAGTCCTTTGCGGTCGAACATGAACGCAACCGAACCGGTTTCGCCAAGGTTTCCGCCAGATTTAGCAAAGATAGAGCGCACCGAAGACGCCGTACGGTTCCGGTTATCAGTCATTGCTTCTACAATCACAGCAACCCCCATCGGGCCGTAACCTTCATACCGGATTTCGTCGTAGTTATCGCCATCATTCGCTTGCGATTTTTTAATCGCGCGTTCAATCACATCTTTAGGAACTGAAAGCTTCTTGGCTTCTTTGACGGCCATCCGGAGACGCGGGTTTTTATCAATATCCGGGTCACCCATTTTGGCAGCAACCGTAATTTCCTTGGCCAGCTTGGAAAACACCTTGGAGCGCGCCGCATCCTGACGACCTTTACGATGTTGAATATTTGCCCATTTTGAGTGGCCAGCCATGGTAATCTCCGTCACTAAATTCTGTTTGGATCTGTATACGCCAGCGCACAGCTGAGGTTCAAGCTAAAGCGGCCAGAATACCGGAATAAGCAGACTAGCGAGGACGCCTATCGACAGGTTCAACGGAATTCCAATCCGCATGAAGTCCGTAAATTTGTAACCGCCGGGTCCATAAACCAATGTGTTTGTCTGATACCCGATAGGCGTCGCAAAACTGGCCGAAGCCGCAACCATCACCGCCACGACCAAAGGTCGCGGATCCACGCCAAGTGATGCAGCCAATCCAATCGCAATCGGGGTTACCACAACCGCGACCGCATTGTTCGAAACCAGCTCCGTCAACACCGATGTCAGCAGATAAATCCCCCAGATCAGTAACGGTGCAGGCAATCCCATGAGGTGGGGCGACAAACTTTCAGCGATAAGCATAACCGCGCCAGAGCTTTGCAATGCCGCTCCAATTGCCAACATTGCGAATATCAGCACCAAAAGTCGTCCATCGACAAAGCCAAACGCTTCTTCCGCATCAATGCAGCGGGTTAACAAGACAATAGCCACACCGATTACCGCCAGCGCAAAAATCGATGCCACGCCCATGGCAGCAAGAAGAACGACACCTGCCAGCACACTGAATACAACGGGCGCGTGGCGCCGACGATAAGGTCTCTCGGACGGTACCGATAACTCTACCAGTAGCTCGTCCTGTGCCATGCGGTGAATATCCTCCGCGGCGCCTTCGAGAAGCAAGGTATCCCCTACTCGCACGACGATTTCATCTAGTTGGCTGCCGATATTTTGGTTTCGCCGGTGCACAGCAAGAGGGTAGACACCATACCGCCGTCTAAGGCGAAGATCGCCTAACGAGCGTCCGGCCAATCGACAGCCGGGCGAAATCAGTGCCTCCACCGTCGTGGTTTTCCGACTTGAAAGTTGATCGACCAAATCAACGTTTCGATCATCTTTCAGGCCCAGTAATTCATCCACACCCGTGCGAAGAACCACTCGGTCCCCGGCTTCCAGCTTCACACTGCTCAACCGGCGTCGCAGCGACTCATTATCGCGCAACACATCAATCAACCGCATACCTTGGCGTTTGAAAGCAGCAACTTTCTGAACCGGTTCGCCAATTAACGACGACCCCTCTGGCACCGCCACCTCGGTAAAAAACTTCATTTGCTTTTTGTTAACCAACAGATCCGTCATGGAGTTTCGATCAGGCAACAACAAGGGGCTGATAAAGCGGATATATAGTCCACCAAAGGCCACCAGAATGATCGCCATCGGCGTTATTTCAAACAGGCCGAACGGCTCCAACCCTTGCGCGGTGGCTACACCGTCGACCAACAAGTTGGTCGACGTCCCGATAAGCGTCAGCATCCCACCGAGGATCGCCGTATAAGACAGCGGAATCAAAAGTTTCGAAGAAGATATCCCCATCGTTGCAGCCAACGACATCGCCACCGGTATCATCAGCACCACAACAGGTGTGTTGTTCATAAACGCCGATGCAATGATGGTGAAAATCGCCAAAGTCGCCAAAACGATTTTGGGTTGGTTGCTGGCATACCGCGATACCATCCCGGTTAGTGCATTCAATGCGCCGGTTCGAACCAAGCCACCCGAAATGATAAACATCGCAGCAATCGTCCAAGGCGCGGGGTTGGAAAACACGGCCTGCAAGTCAGCGATTGGCAGAACCCCAGACACCAACAGAATAGCCACACCGCCGATGGCGACAACCTCTGTCGGATAGGTTTCGCGGATGAACAACACAAACATAAGGCCAACAACGAACAGGCTGACGACGGCTGGGATCGGGTCTGTGGTCAAGAATTCGAGCAAAGCGTCCCTCCTAATCAGATTCGTGCGGTTTTACCAAGGCAATCCCGACCAGCATAAGCGCAAAAGCCATCCAGACCCAGACAGAATACCGCTCGCCCAACAGCAACATTGCCCAGATCACGCCAAAACCTGTCACCAGATAAGCCACTTGCGAAGCAAACACCGGCCCCGCCCGCCCAATTATCCAAATATAAGTAGCGTAGGTCCCCCAGCTGATAACCGATGCGAATATAATCGCAAACTCAGACGCGCCAAGATTGTCCAGCGGAATGAAATGTCCAGTTGCCCCAGCGATTGGTACCGAAATTATTAACCCCACTAGCGAAGCGCCGAACAAAACCTGCACAGGATTCAGTTCACGCATCCCGAACCACGTCAAGAAATTCCCTTCGGCACCATAACAAAGCGAGGCACCAAGGGCGACGAACACGAACCCAACCTTGCTGGAATCGGGCAATCCGGTTTCCGGCCCAACGATCAACACAATCGCAACCGCCCCGCATAGCGCACCAAGAAAACGAATTAGCGAGGTCTTCTCAAACCCCATCACCAACGCTATCGGCATAGCAAACATGGGTACGAGGGCGATCATGATGGACATAATGCCCGCTGGCAAATGCACGGCCGCAGTGAAATTAAGCACGTTAGGGATTACGGCACCAAGCAGCGAAACGCCAAGATATAACTTCAAATGTGGTGCGGATATCGGCAAACTTCGACGCTGCGCCAAGGTCACGACTCCGGACAAAATCACGCTAACAAGATTGGTCCAAACGATCATGCCGAAGGGATGGTGCCCAGCACTCACCGCGATTTTTATGAGCACGGGCGTCACACCCCATGTCGCGCCCATAATTATTAACGCGAGATACATACTGCGATGACGTCTCAATCGGTGGGGCCTGTTTGTGATAAACGCCCGCCAACCCGAACTGGAAGCGCCTGAATGGCTTTGCCGGATTTATCCGTCTCGATGAATACGCCTGACAAAGTCGCCTCGCCTTCGGCAGGTGTGAACCGGCCTTTTTGCATACCAGTCACAAAGCGGCGCATGGGTTCCAGCTTTTCCATCCCGATCACACTGTCGTAGTCGCCGCACATCCCCGCATCGGATTGCACAGCCGTACCATGCGCCAAAATCTGCGTGTCCGCTGTCGGAATATGAGTGTGCGTCCCAACAACCAGCGACGCACGTCCGTCCAGCCAATGCCCCATCGCAACCTTTTCCGAAGTCGCTTCGGCGTGGAAGTCAACAATCACAGCATCAGCCAAGCCACCCAATGGGGCTTTCTTCAGCTCAGAATCAAGGGCCGAGAACGGATCTGCGAACGGGCGTTTCATAAACACCTGCCCCAAAGCCTGCGTCACGAACACCTTCTGGCCGTTCTGTGCGGTAAACATACGCGCCCCGACACCGGGCGCTTTAGGCGCATAGTTCAAAGGTCGAATGATCCGGCTTTCTTGTGTGATCGCGGTCATCATATCGCGCTGGTCAAACGCGTGGTCGCCAAGGGTGATACAATCCGCCCCTGCGTCCAGAATACCCTGGGCATGTCCACGGTTCAGACCCATGCCACCGGTGGCATTCTCGCCGTTAACCACAATAAAATCGAGCCGCCATTCAGTGCGCAGTCGCCCCAAATGCGTTGTAATTGCCTTGCGACCTGTGCGGCCGACGACATCACCTAAAAACAAAATTCTCATAAGGATTTTCTCTACGCGCCGCGCCGCGTTCGTGCAAGCACCTTTGGCTTGACGCTGCAAGACGTTGACCATAAAAGCGGAAATGTTGCGGGTGTAGCTCAGGGGTAGAGCGTTTGCTTCCCAAGCAAAATGTCGAGAGTTCGAATCTCTTCACCCGCTCCATTATTAAAAGTCTGGCATGCGAATCTGTAGATCGCCAGTAGGCCAGTCTGTGCCATATGCACGAACTGACCTTACCAACTTCGCCCCACATCGTTTTGATTATCGAACCAGCGCCCAAGCCATAATTGGGTCAAAAACTGAAACCGTTTGCCCTACGCATCCCCAGAATACATGATCATGCGTAACGCCGATGTCGCCGCCTGCACTAACACTGGTACCGATGTGCGTGCTTGCTTCTTGCGCCTCTGAGGCAAGGTGCACGTTTTCGGCGGCGATTATTTCCAATCCATAGGCCGATAGTTTCGACGCGAAATTAACTGAGCCTAGGGAAATTAAGGTAACCGAACCAGTTAGTGGGGGGGGCACATTCTGGGTGCCAGAAGCGATTTCGGCCTCGTAATCATCAATCAATTTTGTATCACAACGATCATTCTCATCATCAACATCCTCCACCCTCCCGAGGACCACACCTGTGGCACCGGAAAAGGTATGCTGACCTGTACTGTTTGTTGCGAGCATCACATCTTCATATTTTACAGAAGAATCGAAAATGAAATCGCATCCATCACCGACCACCACGACCCTTTCAAGTATTTTTTCGCCAACATATTCATCGGGGAAAGCCAGCTTAACCGGTTTTCCGGTTTTGCATTCAATTATGTAACGACCACCAGCTGCCTCATAAATGTTGCCATCAGCATCCGTATACGATGCTCCACCAACTGGAATAATCCTCCCTAAGTCCAAGACATCATCGCCTCTCAACGTAATTTTGATAGGATCAGTGGCTGTATCGACATAAAACGGATTGTAATCGCCGTTGGCATTTTCACCACTAAAGCTGGCAATGTAATCGTCAATCTTGGCAGGTTTACCGCTAAGCACGACGTCACCGTTCGGGTATTCGTATCCACTAAAAAGAGACTGAACACGAAATGCATCGTTGAAGCCCAAATTCTGCGAATCCGTGCATTTTCCGACGTTTTGCCCACAGCCATCTACTGTTGGCGCACTCGCGATGGTGCCCTCATCAAAGTAATTATTTTGGGCGGCATAAATTCCGTCTTCACCATGAACACAAAACTTGTTCAAGAATTCCTGACCGGTACTAAGCTTAACCTGACCCGTTGCTATAAGGCCGTCATATTGGCACTGTTGAATGAATATTTTTACAGTTGCACTAGTAGATACCGTAAATCGATCAAAGCCAACGAACCTAAGAAAGAAGGTGCCAACAGCGCTCGTTGCCCCCGTACCGGATTGGCGCGTGATAACACGAACAGCATCTGCTTGAGGTGCAGCATTATAGTCTACGGCGTTAGTAGGTGAAACGGCCATCGGAACAAAAGTTTCCGCGATCCAGTATCCAAGCTGGACATCCTGCCTTAGCAATGCGTCGCCATACCTTCCAACATTCATATTTTGCTCGGCAAAATCCACAGCCCAGTCTTTGACCGCGACATTGATGTCTATATTGGATAAATTCTGATTGGAGGTGTCTCGAGACTGCAGCTCATAAGCACCGGCAAGTGCCGAGCTGTCAGCAGTAGATTGAAGGATAGTATGAACTTTCCATGCGTTCGTTACATCAATGGCCAAACCACTGATGGAGAAACACAGGATAAGCCAAAACATTGACCATACGGTGGCAATACCGCTTTCGTCCTCGACGAAATCATCGAGCCTGTCACCTAAATCAATTTGTTTTTTCGATGATGCGGAATTTGCATCAACTGAGAAAACGCAACGGAAATTAAACATTTCCTGCTCCTCAAAATACGGGTTACTGTTCTACTAACTTTTAAAAATGCACTTAATATATAGAACTTTTCTAACCCACCGTTGGAAATATTCTGCCTTCCTATATACCTCTAATTGAACGAGCATTCAACCCAAAATTGCTACAGCATTCGCGCACCACCTATACGAGCACACATTCGCGTACACGCTATATCTTGTACGGCCTCATCACGTATTCGTTTATCATTCGTCAACGGTGTCCTCTTGACGTTTTGGGCATGGGAACCGATTCTATGTGTTAGATAAGGAATGCATAATGAATGACCAAAGCCTTGCCCTCGGCAAATTCGAACACCCGGACCTGACTGCCAAAGGCGAACTGCGCGCGTCCGTTGCCTTAAGTGGTGCCAAAACCCTTTGGTTTAATACTGGCACACTTTGCAACATCACGTGCGTGAACTGCTATATTGAAAGCAGCCCTGACAACGACCGCCTTGTCTATATGACAGAACCAGAAATTGCGGAATATCTAGACCAGATAGCCGTACGCGATTGGCCCGTTACCGAGATTGGTTTCACCGGCGGAGAGCCGTTCATGAATCCCGAAATAATTGCGATGCTTCGCACCCCGCTAGAACGCGGGTTTGACGTGCTGGTCCTGACGAATGCTATGCAGCCAATGATGCGAAAGCGCGTACAGAACGGCCTGCTTGAATTGCTGGCAGAATTCGGCGAAAAGTTGACCCTGCGCGTCTCTCTGGACCATTTCGACCAACGCTTGCATGACGCGGAGCGCGGAAATGGTTCCTATGACATCACATTAAGGGGCATGCGCTGGCTTCGTGATAACCAGTTTCGCATGGCACTAGCTGGACGTTCAGTTTTTGGTGACAGTGATGCAAGCAGTCGCGCAGGATATGCCGCCTTATACAAGGAAGAAAGTTTTCCGATCGACGCGCATGATCCCGCAATGACCGTTCTTTTTCCTGAGATGGACGAAACTGTTGAGGTTCAAGAGATCACCACAGCATGTTGGGGAATCCTCGACAAATCGCCAAACGACGTAATGTGTGCAACCTCACGTATGGTCGTTAAGCGCAAAGGCCATGTCAAACCGGTTGTGCTTGCTTGCACCCTGCTGCCCTATTCTGCGGAATTCGAGATGGGCGAAACACTTGAAGACGCCGAAGCCGACGTTAAACTGAACCATCGTCACTGCGCAAAATTCTGTGTTCTAGGTGGAGCGAGTTGCAGCGCCTGACGGCTTTAGTTGTGCCACCTATGATGAGCTTTCTCGGAGGTCAGTGCATTTAATCAGTGGCGGAAAAGTTATCGCCTTTTTAGCGCTTCCCCCAGCACGGATTTCACAACGTCCATATCGACATTCTTCTCGACAAATGTGTCGCCAATACTTCGTGCCAGAATGAATGCAATTTTTCCGTCTGTAACTTTCTTGTCCTGCCCCATTAACGCGATCAAACCGTCGGCATCGGGCAAATCGCCGGCAATATCCGAAAGGTCTTTCTTCATGCCCATTGCCGCTAGATGTTGGCGCACCCGACTGGGTGCTTCTTGCGAGCAAATCCCCAATTTTTGCGACAATTCAAAAGCCAGAGCACAACCAATTGCCACTCCTTCGCCGTGTAACAGGCGGTCCGAATAACCGGTCGCAGCCTCCAGCGCGTGGCCGAAGGTATGCCCAAGATTAAGCAACGCTCGATCCCCGCGTTCTTTTTCATCGCGCGCAACTATCTCAGCCTTCATCTCGCAAGACCGTTTGATCGCAGAAATACGGTTTGCCTGATCGCCAAACGCTAGTGATGGCCCGTTTTTCTCAAGCCAATCAAAGAACCTGGCATCCCCGAGCAATCCATACTTTACGACCTCACCATAACCTGAAGTGAACTCTCGAGGCGCTAGCGTGTCTAAAACGTCCGTGTCCGCCAGCACCAATTTTGGTTGATGAAATGCTCCGATCAGGTTTTTCCCTAGAGGTGAATTTATCCCTGTTTTACCACCGACGGAGCTATCCACTTGGGCCAAAAGCGATGTTGGAATTTGTACGAAATTCACGCCACGCCGGAGAATAGCTGCGGCGAAACCGGCGAGGTCACCGATCACTCCGCCCCCAAAAGCAATAACGATGTCGTCGCGTTCTACTCGGTGTTCAATCAACCACTCAACGACGGTCTCTAACCCGGTCCAACCCTTGGTTTTTTCACCTGCAGGCATCGCAATATACTCGCTGGTAAGTCCAGCATTTGAAAGGCCGGATTGCAATGTTTTTATGTGCAGCGAAGCAACAGTTTCATCGGTGATAATCGTAACTTTTGGACGTTTTAGGAATGGCATAATCCGCACACCCGCCTCGGCCAACAAGCCAGGTCCGATTGCAATGTCATAGGCGCGATCCGGCAGGTCGACGGTCAGGGTTTCAATGCTCATGTAATTCCTCGATTCCACCCGCGGCTTTCAAATGCCCGGTCTTTATCAGCTCTTCAACGATTGCGTTCACGACAATCTCGTGCGGGTCACCAGCTGCGCTGTTTACCACTATTTCTGCCGTCGCGTACAACGGATATCGCGCCTCTAGCAAATCGGTTAAAACCCCTTTGGGGTTGTCACCATTCAGCAATGGTCGGCCGGACTTGTCCCTGACCCTTTCCCACAGAGTTTCGAGGTCGGCCTTGATCCACACAGAAACGCCACCATCTCCGATTATCGTGCGGTTTTCACGGGATAAAAATGCACCGCCACCGGTTGCCAAGATGCAAGGCTCGTCCGCCAAAAGACGGGCTATGACACGGCGTTCGCCGTCACGAAAATACTGTTCGTCAAAACGTTCAAAAATCTCGGGGATGGTCATATCGGCGGCGACTTCGATCTCGTTGTCGCTATCGACAAAACGAACCCCCAACAGGTCAGCCAAGCGCCGCCCTACAGTTGATTTACCCGCCCCCATCAACCCCACGAGCACTACGGTCCGGTTCAAACCATAGCTACTTTCACGTTTAGGGGCATTGGGCATTGATAAAACCCCTTTTGGGCGATTGATGATTTGTTAACTTCACGTTAGTTTCATCCGGCACGATATGAAAGAGGGATAATCCCCGCATTTGTGCATGCGCGATAATACTACGAAAAAGCGAGCACCATCGCTTTTGTACAAGGAGCAGGCAGAATGTTTCGATTGATTAAAGTTTTATTCTATTTGGCCGTGATCGGTGGAATTGGCATAGTTGGATACGCCATGTTTTTCGAACTCCCTGCACCACAATCCGACGTGACCCAGTCGATTACGCCCAATTTGGATTAATTCATGCGCCTGTTCTATTTGGTTTTCATTTCTACGCTTGGCTTCGCTGCCTCGGTTATGGCGCAAGCACCGTTAAGCGCTATCGATTGGCTAAGCGATAGCATTAACGATCCGCCAGTATTCGAAATACCCACGGATACCGCACCACTTGTCGAACCGTTTATTCAGGACATTTCCGTAAAAAAGGGATTAACACCGGTTAGCCCTGATGCCATCGGTTTGTTATCCCCCGCTTTAACTGGCTTTTCTGCGGGATTGTGGGGCGACATGCTTGCCGATGATATTGCGAATTTAATAACCAACTTCCCGAATGAAGGAATGCCGGAAGCGCGCAGCGTGTTTCGCCGTATTCTGTTGGCCCAAGCTAACCCTGCACCCAACGACATTCAAAATGGTCTAGTCTTGCAAGCGCGCGCTGGACGACTGTTAGACATTGGCGCACTAGATGCTGCTGAAGCGCTTATTGGATTAGCTCCGGCTACTAATCCCTCGATATTTGAACAAAAATTTAATATTTCAGTTCTAACTAATCGTACAAGCGAAGTATGTGACGCCTTAAAGACTGCGCCAGCGATATCGGATGATCTTAGTGCGCGGATATTTTGCTTAGCCCGCGGTGGTGACTGGAACGCGGCGGCCATCACGCTATCGCTCGGTGCGGGAATAGGCGCGATAGAACCTGCGCGCGCAGAAATGTTAATGCGGTTTCTTGACCCAGAGTTGTTTGAGGGCGAGCCGGACCCTGCTGCACCAAATCCTATGAACATAATGGACTTTGTTTTGAGAGAGGCAGTGCTGTTGCCAAGACCAACCGGTCTAATGCCCCTTCCCTACCTATATCGCGACATTGGTACTCGCGCCCCTCTTCGCGCCAAACTGGATGCCTCCGAGCGGTTAGTGATGGCCGGCTCCCTACCTTCCAACTTACTGTTCGCGGCTTACCGCGAAGGTAAAGCGGCAAGTTCCGGCGGTGTTTGGGGCCGAGCCAACAGTGTTCAATTGCTCGATGACGCGTTGAAAGAAAAGAATATCGAAAACCTTTCGCGCGCGCTTTTGAACATATATGAGGAATTTTCAAGCGCTGGACTGTTGAACGCTTTGGCAGAAGAATATGCAGAAGTGTTATCTACTTTGGAGTATTCACCTGAATTTAACGGAGCAGCACTGCCCGTTCTGGATTTACTTCACCTTGCAAATGTTTCGAATAGCTCTTGGGCCGACGGCGTTGAATTAGATGAAAACCGTCGACTAGCACTCGCGATCGTCACGCAGGCCCCACTAATAATTGATCCTAGCGGATCCGCGATGCAGCAATCGATTATCAACGGCCTGAACGGCCCGCTGCCAAATAATCCCGCCACTGTAAGATTACTTGGTTTGCTTGAAGAAGATAGGCAAGGACAGGCTATACTAGCGTCTTTAGGCTTGCTTTCCGATGGTTCGATGTCTGATCCTGAAGGTGTACGCACAGGATTATATGTGCTTGTTGCCGCAGGACAGACTGCCGCTGCGCGACGAATTGCGGTGCAAATCCTACTTTTACCTGTCGGAGGATAATCGTGCACCCTTGGTTACCAATTTTTCTGGAAGCCATGCAAGCCGAGCAAGACGCGGCTATCAACACGCTGAACGCTTATGCCCGCGACCTAAAAGATTTCGTCGCGTTTCTGGAACGCAAAAAGCAAACACCTGAACAAGCGAACCGTGCGGATATCGAAAACTATCTGATCGAACAGGAAGCAATCGGTCTGGCCAAATCAACGCGCGCACGCCGGCTTTCGTCCATCCGGCAGCTGTATCGATTTGCCTTCACCGAAGGTTGGCGAGATGATGATCCAGCAGCACAGATACGTGGGCCAAAACGCGGGCGGCATTTACCTAACACGTTAAGCGAAGCGGACGTTGTCATATTGCTTGAAAAGGCTCGGACATTCGGCAAAAACCCATTGGACAAACTTAGAAACACGTGTTTGATGGAAATTCTTTATGCGACCGGCCTTCGCGTTACAGAATTAGTATCCCTGCCCGTCGCCGCGACCCGAGGCGACCCGCGAATGATATTGGTGCGCGGTAAAGGTGGGCGAGAACGAATGGTGCCGCTTTCCCATCCTGCCCGAGAGGCGCTGGCGGAATGGCTATTCGTGCGAGATGCCAATTTGAAAGAAAAGCATACCGAATCTACGTTTCTTTTTCCGTCTCGGGGCAAGAAAGAACATGTGACGCGAGAGTCGTTCTTTTTGTTTATCAAAGACTTGGCGCTATTTAGCGGGCTGGACCCTAAAGGTATATCTCCGCACACACTTCGTCATGCATTTGCAACGCATCTCTTGGCAAATGGGGCTGACCTTCTATCCATTCAGATGTTGTTGGGGCATGCGGATGTCTCCACCACCGAAATCTATACGCATGTACTTGAAGAACGCTTGAAAGAGTTGGTGTTAACCAAACATCCTTTGGCTTAGGTGTGGCGCATAATGCAGGGAAGCGAGTCTTCGCTAGGCCAAAGTCCAGTGCTTAAAGTTTCGTGATAACCTTGAGTAAGTTCTGCATTTTCCATAGCTTGTCTAGTGGCATTGAAGTCATACCTTAGCCGATGAATGCGAGGTTGGTCATCAAAGGTCACGTACGTTGTGTCCGGTGATCCATCATTGGGCGGCATTCCGATTGCACCTGCGTTAATCCAGAGCCGTTGCTCAGTATTGTAAACAAAGGGGATTCCCGAATGACCTGCAATAATCCCGTCAACCGACCCAACCGCTTCTTCAACCGCGCTGAATTCCTCTATAAAAGCTGTGTCGCTTGAAACAGGCCAGATGAAACGGCTAATATCCGTTAAGCCACCATGAACAACGGCATACCTTCGCTCCTCTTTGGTGAAAACTACTATATCAGGACATGAAGCCATCCAATCTCGACTATCCTGCGAGACCTGGTCTAGCGCGTGGGCATACCATCCCCGTGCCAGAATGGAACATTGTGAGCTAGAATCGAAACCACATGCACAATCCTCGCTCCTTTCCGCCAACTGTTTCTCGCAATTCCCCGCCACTGCAGCGCAACCGAATTCCCGCACAGCTTGCGCGGTTGCTTCGGCGTCCGCACAGTACGCAACCACGTCACCAGTGCAGATAATACGCTCTGCAGGAATGTCCAACCGCCGAGCCGCGGCTTTCAGAGCATCAAAGGCCTGCAAATTCGAATACGGTCCGCCAAAAACCAGTATGGGATCTTCGAAATCACCCAAATCTGTAACTTTCATGTCGATCTCCTGCTTGCGGATGCCACGCTCACACCCCATAATTGTAGATTGGAAAACAGCATTGCAAGGAGCTTATGCAAATGGAAGCCGCCACTGGCGAAATTGTTACTTGGGATCTGGCACTATGGGGTACGATTGGTGCAATCATTGCGCTGCTGTTGCTCTCCGCCTTTTTCTCGGGTTCCGAGACCGCGTTGACTGCAGCTAGTCGTGCCAAGTTGAACGGTATGGCGAAAAAAGGTTCTAGTGGAGCGCAGAAAGCGTTGGACTTAACTGACGATAATGAGCGGCTGATCGGGGCCGTCTTACTGGGCAATAACCTTGTAAATATCCTGGCGGCGGCGTTGGCCACGAGCTTGTTCACTTTGCTCTATGGTGCAAGTGGAGTGGCTGTGGCAACGATTGTTATGACTTTGCTTGTGCTCATTTTTGCCGAAGTTATGCCTAAAACTTACGCCATCACCAATCCTGAATCGGCAGCCAAATCTGTCTCGCCTATTATTGCGATTGTCGTACGCATTCTTTCCCCCTTTGTTAGTATTGTGCGATTGTTAGTGCGCTTTTTCTTGCGTCTTCTGGGGATAGCAATCGATCCAGACACCCGAATTCTAGCGCATCAGGAAATTGCCGAGGCTATTGTGCTGCACCATTCCGAAGGTGGCGTTCAAAAGGATGACCGCGACCGATTGCTTGGGGCACTTGATCTAAAAAACCGCGAGGTTGAAGAGATCATGCTACATCGCTCCAACATCGAAATGATTGATGCCGCAGATCAACCGAATGCGATTTTGACGCAAGCACTGCAATCGGCTTACACTCGTATTCCGGTGTTTAAGGATGAACCTGAAAACATTGTCGGTGTTGTTCATGCCAAAGACTTGTTGCGTACTGTTGATGCGATGGTGCGCGGCCCGAATGCCGGGTTGGAAGGTCTTAAAGAATTCAACATTTTAGATATCGCGATGGAGCCGTATTTCGTACCGGAAACGACTTCGCTCGATGATCAAATGCGCGAGTTCCTGCGGCGTAAATCGCACTTTGCTTTGGTGGTAGACGAATACGGTTCGTTGCAGGGATTAATCACGCTTGAGGATATTCTTGAGGAAATCGTGGGCGAAATTGCTGACGAACACGACGTAAAAGAGGAAGAAGTCGAGCGCACAACGGACGGCGAAGTTATCGTTGACGGGTCGATGACGATCCGCGATGTGAACCGTTCGTGCGACTGGTCCTTACCTGATGAAGAGGCCAATACTGTTGCCGGACTGGTTATATTCGAAGCGCAAACCATTCCGACCGAAGGACAAATATTCTCGTTCCACGGATATCGCTTTGAGGTGCTAAGTCGCGAACGGAACCGTATTGCCAAAATCCGGATTCGCCCATTAATCTAAAGGTTCTTAAAGAAACTCCCAAGCGCACCTAGCCCGAGCGAGCGCCCCAATTGGGTGCCAAATGATCACCAGTGATTTTGCAAAGACTTGCGTCGCAGTGTCGCCGCGCGAACCGCGGTTCGTACTGCGCTTGGCGGTAGGTCGCGAATAGTGCGTTTCTCTTCCATATCGCCTTGCGTTAGAAAATTCGCGCGTTGCAGGTTCCTCTTCCGGTTCTTTAAATTCTGCGAAAGCTTCAACCGCTGCGCGTAACGCTTTTTGATCACGCGGCGTAAAGGCCCGAAGTGCGTGCTGGAAGTCTTGGCTATCATGTCGTCCAGATTTCGCGCGGCCTCACCAAAAAAATGCAACGCCCTGATTTTCCAAAACGATCAAACGACGCTGGATTGCCCCTATAGAGGCTTTGGATATGTTGCCATAACGCAGTGTTAGATCACTAGCGTTTTCACCAAGCTGCGTCGACAGGATGAAAAACGCAGTTGTCGGCTCGAAGCTCAATGCGGCATTCTGACCATTTCGATCAAGTATCAGCTAGATTTTCACCGCGGAAAATCACTATACGGACAAACTGGGCCATCAATTTCCGCTGAGGGATTTCTCCACTCTCAAATAGAAGTATCGCGCAAGTTATCCACTGCAGCATAAAGTTCCGAGACGTAGGTATCTTCAATTTCAAGGAGTTTCAGATGGTCATGAGTGTTTGACAAATAGTCAAAGTTGGTGCCAAGAAATCCCTCCGCCCGCGAGATCATCTTGGCTTGATCGTGCATCGGAATATCAGGTATGATTCCCTCGTAATCATGGTTAGCCACGAAGCCGAGCGCCTCTATCGGCCCGTCTTTGGTGTCCAGGTTGAGCCATGTAGGGCGATAGGCGGAGATAATCATTTCACGTCGAAATAGAACGAAGGTCTCATGATCTAGCTTATCGGCCTGAACGCGGAAAGCGAGGCCTTCGCAATTACCACCCTCATCAATTGCCAGCATCAACCCCGGCTCCTCTTTCGAGCCTCGCCCCCCCTCGACCCAGAGACAAAAGCTTCGCTGGTATCCATGACAGTGTGCATGGCGGACCTCGTCAAACTCGACAGACGGGTCCCACATGAGCGAGCCATAGCCAAAAATCCAAAGGTCTTGATCCCAGCTGTCCTTTAGCCATTCACGCCGACCTGCTTCGCGTTCTTCGTCAGAAGTGCGCCAATCTATTGGGTCTCCATCTTCCGCTGCACGAGCGTCAAGGACGCTCAGGTCAAAATCGCGGAAGAATGACTCTGCCGCAGGTTTGATCACGCTGCGCAGTTCAGGGTGAAGGTGGAATGGGTCTGTATCGGTCAATATGTTCCCTCGGACTTGGTATCGCATAATGTCAGCGTGCGAAATAGTGGTTAGCGTGCGGGAAAATCGGTCAATGATCAATGAACGTGACATCCTCAAGGCAGCCGTTTGATGCTTTCAGTCGGGCATATATAGCCAAATGAAGGTTTAACGGTCGGAGAACGGACAAACCGTGCTTTCGCCGCAACTGCAAAATGGAATGCACTTAACGTTCAGCGCCGTCACGAAGGACAGGAAACGGTCGTTGGTTGCGGCGCGATACGCTCAACCGCGATGCAGTTCTCTCCGCGTGACGCCAACGTCGTTCCGCGTAAGTGCACGCGTCATGCGGTAAATTGAGGCCGGTTATAATTCTTCGGACAGCGCCATCAGACACGCTATTTTCGTGAAAATTGTGCATATTTGAAGTTTGTGATCGAACGCTTATAGATCCATGCAGAAATGGACCACATGACGATGCTCCCAAACGTAGAACTCGCGCTGTCCGCGCGGGTTCTTTTCCTTTGTTTAATACCTGCTCAGCCTAACTGGCAACCCGGCGTAGATTGCATTAATTCCAATTCGCCCGCGTCCATGTCGGCTCCTATCCCTTCAAAAAGGGGTGTTGACAGATACCGTTCACCGGTATCAGGCAACATGCACAGAATGATCGATCCCTTCGGGGCGCTTTCAGCCACCTTCATGGCCACCGCAAACGTCGCGCCACCCGAAATGCCTGTGAAAATCCCTTCCTGCTGGGCCAGTTTTTTCGACCAAACAATCCCCTCAGGTCCGGCAACCTTCAACAATTCATCGTAACTTTGGTTGTCCAGCGCCTCTTGTAGAACCAGTGGAATAAAGTCAGGTGTCCAACCTTGTACAGGGTGCGGCTCCCAAGCTGAGTGGCCTTTGGCTGGGCCGCCTGCTTCAGTGCGCTCCTGAACCTCGCCGCTGGACACAAGTGCGGCGTTAGCCGGTTCAGTCAAAATGATCTTCGTATTCGGGCGTTCTTTACGTAAAACCCGACTGACCCCAACCATGGTTCCGCCAGTTCCATAACCCGTCACAAAGTAATCCAGTTGTTTTCCGTCGAAATCAGCCATGATTTCACGCGCAGTGGTGCTCTCATGTATGTCGGCGTTCGCCGAAGTCTCAAACTGACGGGCTAAAAACCAGCCATGCTTTTCAGCCAACTCGACACTCTTGTTGTACATGCCCACGGCTTTTTGTTCTTTCGGAGTCAGAATAACTTTCGCCCCCAAAAAACGCATCAATTTGCGCCGTTCAATGGAAAAGCTTTCAGCCATGGTTACGACCAATGGGTAGCCCTTCGCCGCACACACAATCGCCAGCCCAATGCCGGTATTTCCGCTGGTTGCTTCGATCACCGTCTGCCCAGGTTTCAGTTCACCACTGGCTTCTGCCGCCTCGATGATATTCAACGCCAGCCGGTCTTTTACCGATGCCCCCGGATTGAACGCTTCAGCTTTGACATAAATTGTTGCGTTTGCCGGACCGATATTGTTGATGCGAATGCAGGGTGTGTCCCCTATAGTATCCAACACATTATCAAACAGGCGGCCGCGTCCATTGGTTTGTCTGGTCATCTAAATGTCTCCATTTTGTTAATCCGACATTCCCCATATGGAACACCTTCTCTGTCAAGTTGCAAAAAAACTGGCCTCTATTCAAGCTTTTTGCTAGAAAAGCGCGATTGTCGCTGAAATTGTTGCATGAACAAAGAAGGCTTTTTTCATGACATCTGGATCTGTGTGTAGCCAAATATGGGGTCACTCCCAACCCAACAAATAACAACACAATGGTTTTGATTATCAGGAGAAAAAAGATCTTGCGGTGGCAATAGATCGAGCAGCAGTGCAGTAACGGTTCTCACGTTCTTTTGACCGCAGCGGGCCGCTCGTTGGCGATAGAGGAAACGCGCTGCCACTCCTTTAACCGCGTATTATGCGCAAAAGGAGAACGACTATGGGAACGAAACGCACAGCAGAATTTAGACATGAAGCGGTCAGGGTTGCACTGACGAGTGGACTCACACGAAAGCAGGTTGCGTCCGATTTTGGTATCGGATTTTCGAGACTGAGCAAGTGGATACAGCAAGACGGGAAGAACCCTGAGAAGCCAACCGCTCAATCTGATCTAGAGCGTGAAAACGCCAAACTTCGCAGGGAAAACAGACTGCTGCGAGAGGAGAGGGGGGTGTTAAAAAAGGCAACACAGTTCTTCGCGAGCCAAAAGCCATGAGGTTTAAGTTTGTCGAAGAAAATAGGGCTATGCTGCCGACCGAGCGGTTGTGCCAAATTATGAATGTCAGCCCGCGTGGGTATAGAGCCTATCGATCCCGTCCAATCAGCCAGCGTCAACGTGAAGACATGGTATTGCTAGCCCAAATTCGAGAGCAGCATCGCCTGAGCCTGCAAAGTTATGGTCGGCCACGGATGACCGAAGAGTTGAAAGAGCTTGGCCTGGACGTCCGGCATCGCCGTGTCGGCCGTTTGATGCGCCAAAACAACATATCGGTGATTAGAACCCGTAAACATAAGGTTACAATTGACAGCAATCACAAGTTCAACGTTGCACCAAACCTGCTGAACCGGAA
>MAAC01016905.1_pt1 | contig 41597 bp, 37 predicted proteins | sample 1115981 | NCBI WGS metagenome assembly MAAC01 (sample SAMN04961126, study PRJNA320927) | seawater metagenome | isolation source: sample BD02T64 sea water enriched with oil for 64 days | place: USA:Gulf of Mexico | collected 2013-07-27 | reverse complement strand
ACATTTGGTGTAAATAAAAACCAAAAACTCTTACATAGTGTTTTGGTTCCTCCTATACTTGTTTAGGGTTTTATTCAGGGATGCTTAAACGTAGTAGTTGAATCCTTCATTCTTCAATAAATAAACTTGAGTAAACCAAGAATTAAATCATTGTAATAAATTAATAAATCAACCAATTTTATTCCGTTATAATGGTTATTGAAAAAAAACATCCAATAAAGTGTAATATCTTTTGACTTGAACCACTAATCAATAAAAAAAAGTGAGTTTCGCTTTACAATAATTAAACAATATTTAAATATGAATAAAAAAAATAGCATGCTGGTCTACATATCTATAGGACTTGCACTTGGAGTTTCACTTGGGTCATCAATAGGGGTTGTTATTGGATCAGTTCAGAATAATGTGGGTGTAGGAATTTCTATGGGCATTAGTTTTGGCTCGATAATCGGACTTGCAATGGGGGTTGTATTTGGACTATTAATTAAAAAAAATGGTTTCAAAGGTCTGGAACTATAGTCGAATACATTAGAATTAACACTAGTTATAAATATTTCTTTTTAAAAGCCAAAGGTGTCGTCTTTGTTTTCGATTTAAAAACTTTAGAGAAATATGCATAATCTTCAAATCCTAATATTTCTGCTATAGAGGTTAATGAATTGTCAGAATGTACAATCAACCTTTTTGCCTCTAATAAAACCCGCTCAGATATGATTTCTGAAGTTGTTTTGTCTACTGTAGTTTTAACGATTCGATTTAGATGTTTAGAAGAGATGTTTAATTTGTCTGCGTAAAACTTTGCCGACTTTTCAAGTAGGTATGAACACTCAATTTGTTTTTCTAATAACCTTAGAGTTTCAATATACCGCAAAGAAGATTGTACTTCTTTAGGTTTTGAATCGATATAACATCTTGCTAAGTCAATGTAAATGGTGTTAATAATACTGGTTATTTTAATTTCTTGATAAGGGCGCTTTTGATAATATTCGTCATTTAACTCTTTGAACTTGTTATGTATATTTGAAATTTGAGAGCTTAACAGTACTAAAGATGGTGTGTTCTTTTGAGAAAAGTAAAAAGGAAACTGCTGCAATAAACGATTAGAGAAACTGAGTTCGTAAAAATCTTGTGTATGAAAAAAAATATATCCTTTTGGCCTGCTGTCAAATTTCCATGAATGTGTTTGACCAGGTTTTAAGAAAAAAACACTTCCGGGTTCAATTTTGTATGCATTAAAATCTATCTCATGCACCCCAGAACCTTCTGTAAATAGAATGCATAAATAAAAATTGTGCTTATGAGGCTTATAAACTAAGTTTTTGTTTTTATTTAAATGATTTTTTAAATCATTAGAATAAAAATCATTTAATGGCTGTTCTTCTTCAAACTGTTGAATGTTTAAAATAGGGATTGTTTTCATATATGATAAATATGTCCTAAAAGTACAAAAAAATGCCATTTATGAATATACCTGTGTTGTACTATTTTTCCGTTCTTTGTAAAAGAATGTAAAGAGTATTTGTAATGTCTATCATATCAGTGTTTAAAGGAAAGTGTCCGAAATGTAAAAGCGAAAAGATCTTTAACAAAAAAGGGAATTTGCTGTTGTTTAAAATTCCGAAAATGAATTCGAACTGTAGAAACTGTGACTTTTTATTTGAGAAAGAGGCAGGTTTTTTCTTTGGAGCCATGTTTGTAAGTTATGGATTGATCGTTGCCGAAGCAATTGCTGTTTTTGTGATTTTAAAAGCTTCCTTCGGTCTTAGTATTATTAATACATTTATCGGAATCATTATATTGATAACGTTAATTGGTACAATAAACTATAGACTTTCTAGAATTATTTGGATTTATCTTTTCTATTCTGAAGATGATTAATAAGTCTTAATCAGGTGTTTATACCTGTTGTTTCACTTCTCAATTAAAGTAATTTAGCATAGGTGTAATAATTGCTATAGAGATGAATACAAATGAAACAATAATAGATTTAAAAGAATTGGTAACGTCATTGATTGATCCACAGATTAATTCTAATTTTGCAGAAAAAATAATAAATGAAATTCATGAATATTTTAGTGAAGTAACTCAGGTTTCTGGGGAAGGGTCTGATATAAACGAGCTGTATTCTGTTTCTGCTAATACAGGAATGGCCTTGTCAATCAATCATGCAGCGCAGTGTTTATTAGACTATAAAAGAACAATAAAGTTTTTGAGCGCTTTTGTACAGGCGATTAAAGACAAACAAGAGCAATTTCCAGGAGAGGTGATTCGTGTTTTTTATGCAGGATGTGGACCTTATGCTACTTTTGTAACTTTAATTGCACCCTTATTTAGTGCTGATGAAATACAATTCTCTGTACTAGAAATTAATAAGGATTCTTTATGCCAAGCAGAGAAATTGATAGAAAACCTAGAGCTTACAAAGTATATAAATGCCTTTTACCTTGCTGATGCAACTACTTTTAAAATTTCGCAGCCAGAAACTTTTCATATACTATTTAGCGAAACATTAGACGCATTGCTTTACAGAGAATGTTATGTGCCAATTTTATGGAATTTACTGCCGCAATTACCAAATGAAATAACCGTTATGCCTGAAAATGTATCAGTTAACCTGTACTTTAAAGAAGGTGGTAAAGAAACTTTTTCGACATCAATTTTTGATTCTCGTAAAGCGATAAAAAATAATTTTGATGATTTACCAGAGCAATTCGAATCTGTGATTGTCGATTTGACTAATTGTTCTAAATATGATAGAATTCTTTTAGAAACTGATGTTAAAATTTATAAGGATATAAAACTAGAAAGGAACGAATCTTCATTGACATTGAATTTAGAAATGGAGATAGAAAAACCGATGACGTATAAATCTGTTGAATTTACTTACCATACAAAGCCTCAAATAGAATTAAAATTAAAGATGTTAGATTAGTGATAAGCTTATTTAATAATAGAAGTAATTTCTTTCAAGGTTTTTTTATTTGAGACCCATTTTTTAATGTCTTTAAAAGTGAGTAGGTTTAAATTTGCTGAAGGAAATAAAGTCTTATATATGGTAAGTGCAGCTAAGAAACTCCCCGTTTTTGATGGATGAAACTGGTCTTCACCGTACAAGGAAATGTTAGGCTTGTTTTTCTCATATTGTTTCCAGTATTTTCCTATAGGAAATAGTAGTGCATTATTTCTTTTAGCTGCTTTTGTATGGTTTTTTATGACTTTATCAAATGTGAAATAGTACCTTTTTGAAGGCCAAACCATAAAGTACCCAAGTTTAGAATTGTATTTAGAACAAAATTTTGCTATTTTTTTTCCATCATTTATAAGCATTTTTAAACCTTTTTCTTGTGATGAAGGTCCTTGCTGTATAATCACGTAATCATAATTTTTTACAGCTATTTTTTGTTGAATATTTCCGTCATTTAAATGATCAATAATAGCATAATTTGGAAAACAAATCATTTCTGTGTCAATTTTTTTACCGTAAATAGTTCCAATCTCTTCTAAGATGATTGGCAAATTATTGGTGTAGGTTAAACTATTTCCAATAAATAGTATTTTTTGAGCTTGTAACTGAATTCCCAAACAAAGAAAGAGTAGAAAGAGCGCTTGTTTTTTCATGTATTTTTATTTTTAAAAAAGAGAAGATAATCTAAATTAAAAAATCAAAACAACTTTTTACCATTTTCTTAACAAATCAAAGTCACATTTATTCCCTACTTTTGTAGAAATGATTAAAGGAATCTTAAAAAATACTTCAGCCGTTTGTTTGGCAATTTTGGTAATGGTATCAACAATGTCGTTTACCATTAGTCAGCATTACTGTGGTGGTAGTTTGGTAGATACTTCTTTATTTGTAAAAGCTGATACCTGTTTGATGGAAGACATGTCAATGCCTTCATCAGAAGAAAACAATATTATTTCTGATTCATGCTGTAATGATGTGCTTACAATTATTGATGGACAAGAAGAAGTGCATCAAAATGGTAAGCAGATTGCTTTTGAACAACAACTTTTTATTGCAACTTTTGTATATACTTACAGCCAATTGTTTTTGAACAAAGAACGATTAGTTGTTTCTTATGGAGATTATATTCCTCCCAAGCTCGTCAAAGACATACAAGTATTGGACGAGTCTTTTTTAATTTGATTTATTATAAAGTAACGTTACTTCTGTTGGTGTAAAGCTATTCAGAGTTTTCGTGTTATGCGTTAAATTTATTTTTAGCCTTATTACTCTTTATATAAAATCAAATATATTATGCTGAATAAAAGCATCAAATTTTTAATAGAAAACAAATTAGTAGCAGTTATAATCCTAATCCTTTTTATAGGTTGGGGAGTTGTTACTGCCCCTTTTGATTGGGACTTAAAAGGAATGCCAAGAAATCCTGTAGCAGTTGATGCTATTCCAGATATTGGAGAAAATCAACAAATTGTATTCACCAAATGGGATGGAAGGTCACCTCAAGATATTGAAGATCAAATTACCTATCCATTAACCACTTCTTTATTAGGGATACCAGGTGTAAAAACCATTCGTAGCTCATCGATGTTTGGGTTTTCAAGTATCTATATCATTTTTGAAGAGGACATTGAGTTTTATTGGAGTCGTAGTCGAATTTTAGAAAAACTAAATTCGTTACCAACTGGTTTGCTTCCTAACAATATACAGCCAAGTTTAGGGCCAGATGCAACCGGTTTAGGTCAAATTTTCTGGTATACACTAGAAGGTCGAGATGAAAAAGGAAATGTAACTGGTGGATGGGATTTACAAGAGCTTCGAAGCATTCAAGATTACTATGTAAAGTACGGATTGGCTTCTTCAAGTGGTGTTTCTGAAGTAGCGTCTATTGGTGGATATGTAAAAGAATACCAGGTAGATGTAAATCCAGAAATTTTAAAACAGTTCAATATTTCTTTGGCACAGGTTGTAGATGCAGTTCGTAAAACCAATAAAGAAATTGGAGCAAAAACCATAGAAATTAATCAAGCTGAATATTTAGTAAGAGGATTAGGCTATATAAAATCTATTGAAGACATTGAACATACTGTAGTAGCATCAACAGACTTTAGATCTATTTTACTAAAAGAGGTTGCCAATATTTCTTTAGGCCCAGCAGCAAGACGTGGTATTTTAGATAAAGAAGGAGCAGAGGTAGTTGGTGGAGTGGTTGTTGCCAGATATGGAGCAAACCCAATGGAAGTGATTACCAATGTTAAAAAGCAAATTAAAGAAATTAGTGCAGGCTTACCTTCTAAAGAATTAAAAGATGGACGTGTTTCTCAACTTACCATTGTTCCGTTTTATGACAGAACAGAATTAATACAAGAGACATTAACAACGCTAGATGAAGCATTGACTTTAGAAATATTGATTACTATTTTAGTAATTATTGTAATGCTTTTTAATTTACGAGCGTCTATCTTAATTTCAGGACTACTTCCAGTAGCTGTATTGATGGTATTTATAGCCATGAAGACCTTTAATGTAGATGCAAATATTGTTGCTTTATCTGGTATTGCCATTGCAATAGGAACCATGGTTGATGTTGGTGTAATACTCTCAGAAAACATCATTAGGCATATTGATGAAGTCAAAGAAAAGAACTCAATAAACACCATTGTATTTAATGCAACTAAAGAAGTTTCTGGGGCAATTATTACAGCAGTACTAACAACTATTATCAGTTTTATCCCGGTATTTACAATGGTTGGTGCAGAAGGGAAATTGTTTAGGCCCTTAGCATTTACAAAAACAATGGCATTAATTGCTTCAATAATTGTAGCGTTGTTTTTAATTCCACCTTTTGCAGCTTGGTTATTTGGGTTTAAATCCACATTCAAGAAATGGAGAATTGCACTCAATGTACTTTTTGTTTTAGCAGGCCTTTTTGCAATCACGCAAGGGTATTATATAGGGTATTTACTGCTTCTTTTTTGTGGGATTAATCTGTTGAAGGGATTTAATTTTCTTACAGAAAAGAAAGCAAACTGGATAACGATTGTTAGTGCAATTGTTACTGTAGTGGTTGTACTTGGGGTTTATTGGAGGCCTTTGGGAGTTGACAATTCGATTTTTATTAGTTTATTATTTGTAGCATTAATTTGCTTCGGATTGCTAGGTGTTTTTGCACTGTTTAGAAAACTCTATGTTCGGATTTTAACTTGGGCATTGGCAAATAAAATGCTGTTTTTAAGCATGCCGATACTAATTGTTGTACTTGGAGTATCTGTATGGAATTCGACCGATAAAGAATTTATGCCTGCATTAAATGAAGGGTCATTTTTATTAATGCCTACATCATTACCACATGCAGGTATTGCCGAGAATAAAAGAGTGTTACAACAATTAGATATGGCAGTCGCAACAATTCCTGAAGTAAAAACAGTTGTTGGAAAAGCTGGAAGAGTTGAAAGTGCTTTAGACCCTGCGCCACTATCGATGTATGAAAATATTATTGTTTATTATCCTGAATACAAAGTGAATTCCGAAGGAAAACGAGCTAAGTTTGAAATCAATGATAAAGGTTTGTTTAAAACAAGAGAAGGTAAATTTATTTCGAGCGGAAGCAAAATTGATTTTAAAGACTTGGTAGAAAATAATAAAGGTGAATTTTACCGAAATTGGAGAAATGAGATAAAGTCTACCAATGATATTTGGAATGAGATCGTAAAAGTAACCAAATTACCAGGAGTAACATCAGCACCAAAACTACAACCAATTGAAACACGTTTAATTATGTTGCAGACTGGAATGCGTGCCCCAATGGGAATCAAAGTAAAAGGGCAGAGCTTGAAAGAAATTGAGAAATTTGGTTTGAAGCTAGAAAAGATTCTAAAGCAAGTAAAAGGAGTTAAAAAAGAAGCTGTTTTTGCAGATAGAATTGTTGGGAAACCTTATTTGCTAATTGATATAGATAGAGAGAAAATAGCAAGATATGGGTTGTCAATTGAAAATGTACAAACTACGCTAGAAGTTGCCATTGGAGGGAAAATGGTTACGCAAACTGTTCAAGGAAGAGAGCGCTATGGTGTGCGGGTACGTTATCCGAGAGAACAAAGAACAACACCAGATGATATTAATGATATTTATGTTCCAACTAATAACGGAAATCCAATTCCCTTAAAAGAACTGGTTACATTAACGTACCAGCAAGGACCTCAGGTGATTAAAAGTGAAGACACTTTTTTAATAGGCTATGTGTTGTTTGATAAATTATCTAAAGAAGTAGAATTGACAGTAATTGAAAGAGCTCAAGAAGCCATTCAAGGTCAAATTGATCGAGGAGAGTTGATTGTTCCTAAAGGAATCAATTATCAGTTTACAGGAACTTATGAAAATCAATTAAGAGCAGAGAAAACACTGTCTATTGTAGTTCCTTTAGCACTCGTAATTATTTTCTTGATTTTGTACTTGCAATTCAAGTCTGTTGCTACATCATTCATGGTGTTCTCTGGAATTGCAGTAGCTTTTGCAGGTGGATTTATTATGATATGGTTATATGGACAGTCGTGGTTTTTAAATGTCTCAGTTTTTGGATCTAATTTGAGAGAACTTTTTCAAATGCATCCAATTAATTTAAGTGTTGCAGTTTGGGTTGGGTTTATTGCTTTGTTTGGTATTGCCACTGATGATGGTGTAGTAATGGCAACCTATTTAACACAAACGTTTGAAAAAAATAACCCAGTAGCTATAAAAGATGTTCGAGCTTCTGTCGTTGAAGCAGGAAGGAAAAGAATTAGACCTTGTTTAATGACAACTGCGACTACAATTTTAGCATTATTACCAATTTTAACTTCAACAGGAAGAGGTTCTGATATTATGATTCCGATGGCAATACCTAGTTTTGGAGGAATGTTGGTTGCTCTAATTACCTTATTTGTTGTGCCAGTTTTATTTAGCCTTAAGAAAGAGTTCTATGTAAAAAGTGATCATAAATTTAAACGTATTGAAAATGAGAAATAGAAAAAAACAATTAAAACAATTCTTGTTTATTGGCTCCTGTTTTATGAGTCTAATAGTCAGTGGTCAGAGTTTAGAAGAGTATTTAAACATTGCTAAAAAAAATAACCCTGTTATAAAAGCGGCAAACTATAAATATCAAAGTGTTTTAGAAAAAACCAATGAGGTTTCTAGTTTAGGGAACACCAATATTGGAGTTGGTTATTTTTTACAAGAGGTAGAAACAAGAGTTGGTAGCCAAAAAGCTAAATTGTCTGTTTCACAGGAGGTGCCTTGGTTTGGAACTTTAGCTGCAAAAAGAAAAAGTATACTACTGGCATCTAAAGCAGAACTAAATGAGGTAGAGTTGATAAAAAATAGATTGTTTTTTGAGGTGGAAAAAAGTTATTTTAACTTATACGAACTAAAAGCATTAATTGCTGTTTACACTGAAACTCTAGTGCTGCTTAAAATATATGAGAAGTTAGCATTAACAGAGTTTGAGAACAACAAGATTTCGATGATTGATGTGTTGAAAATTAGAATAGAAATTAATCAAATTATAAATCAGATAGAGACTTCAGAAATGGTTTTGAAATCGTATAAAAAAACCTTTAATGTGTTGCTGAATAGAGATGAAAACACACTAGTGATAGTGCCAAATTCGTTATTGATACAAGAGGAGTTTTTGAATAATAATGTGAAAGAAAATACAGGTATAATAAAATTAGAAAATTTACAATTGGCATTAAAACAATCAGAGATAGCAACCCAAAAAGAGGGCTTACCCAAAATCGGAGTGGGATTAGATTATATATTTGTTTCTAATATATCAAATGTTAATCTTACAGGCAATGGTAAAGATATTATAATGCCAATGCTCTCTGTGTCGTTGCCAATATTTTCTAAGAAATATACTTCGAAAAGAAAACAATTACAACTGGAGCAAAAAGAAATAGCGTATAAAAAGAAGAGTTTAGTGAATCGTTTGTCTTCTCAATTTGACGTTGCTAAAACAAAGTTGATCAATGCAAAGTTAAAGATTGAAACTCAAGATAAAAACATAAAACAAGTTGTCATAGCACAAAAAGTAGCTTTGATTTCTTATGAAGCCGGCAAGATGAGTTTTGAGCAAATTATAGAGTTAGAACAATTAAAATTAAAGCTTCAATTAGAGAAAATTGCCAACACAAAAATAATGGCTATTCAAAATTCTAGGTTGAACTTTTTAACAAAATAAAAAATGAAAAAATATAGTTTTTATATCATAAGTATTGTCATTGGATTGCTATTAGGTTGGTTCTTTTTTGGGAATACATCAACAGAAGAAGCACCACATAATCACGAAGGGACTAAAAAAATAAATCAATTATGGACCTGCTCGATGCACCCACAAATTATGCAACCAGAAGCTGGTGATTGTCCAATTTGTGGAATGGACCTAATTCCTGCTGAAGCTACTGCAGTTGGATTAAATGCTAACCAGTTTAAAATGACAAAGAATGCTTTGGCATTGGCAAACATTCAAACTATAAAAGTTGCTACCGGAAGTCCTAAATCAAATTCACTTGTGCTTTCTGGGAAAATCACTGAAAATAAAGATAAAATAGCAACACAACCAGCACATTTTAATGGGCGTATAGATAAATTGTTTATCACATCTATTGGCGAAAAAGTACATAAAGGACAAGTGATAGCTGAAATTTATTCACCAGAACTAGTAGTTGCGCAACAAGAATTAATTACAGCTTACAAAATTAAAGAGACACAACCTAAATTGTATGCTGCTGTACGTACTAAATTCAAGTATTGGAAAATTCATGATGCACAACTATCAGAAATAGAACGTACAGGAAAAGTGAAGCCAGCATTTACCATATATTCTCATGTGTCTGGTGTTGTTTCTGAAATTTCAATTAATGTTGGTGCACATATAATGGATGGACATCCAATATTTAAAGTTACAGATTTACAAACAGTTTGGGCTGAATTTGATGTGTTTGAAAAACAAATTCCTTCTGTTATAAAAGGAAGTGAAATTAGCATAGCAACAAATACAGATTCGAATAAAAAAATTACTGGAGCCATTTCATTTGTTGACCCGATTTTAGATACAAAGACAAGAACTGTTATAGCAAGAGTTGTATTGAAAAATAGCGAAAATAATTTAAAGCCAGGAATGTTTGTTGAAGGAGTTTTAGCTATAAAAAGTTCAATAACTAAGAATCAATTAGCCATTCCTATGACTGCTGTTTTATGGACAGGAAAACGTTCTTTGGTATATGTGAAGCCTGGCCTAGAACCTATCTTTGAAATGCGTGAAGTTGTGTTAGGAAAATCTATTGGTAAAAACTATGAAATTATCTCTGGATTAAAATTGGGAGAAGAAATTGTAATGAATGGAACTTTTACCGTTGATGCAGCGGCACAATTGCAAGGAAAAAAGTCGATGATGACAACTCCTGATGTTTCAGAAAATCAAAAGAGTATAAAAAGGATAAAAGTTGATGTAAAGTTTCAAAACCAATTAAAAGCCTTGATTACTAGTTATTTAGATTTGAAAAATGAGTTTGTGCTTTCTAAAACAGAAAAAACGAACGAAATTATTTCAAAAATAAATGCATCACTTAAAAATGTAGATATGAGTTTATTAAAAGATCAAGTTGCTCATAAAATATGGATGGATTTATTAAAAGAGATAAAATCTAGTCTCAACATAATTAAATCATCTAGAGAAATTAAAGCCCAGAGAGTGGCATTTATTCATTTATCAGCAGCAATGATAAACACCGTAAAAGCTTTCGGAATTAATAAAATAATATACAATCAATTCTGCCCGATGGCAAATAATGATAAAGGAGCAAATTGGTTAAGTTTTCAAGAGAATATTAAAAATCCATATTTCGGGGATGCCATGTTAACTTGTGGAAACGTAGAAGAAACTATAAATTAAGAACTAAATACAATCAAAATGAAAAAAGTAATTTTTAGTGCAGCCATAGTAGCTGCCATGGTATTTACAGGATGTAAATCAGAAAAGAAAGAAATCATTAAAACAGAACAAACAGAAACGAAAATAGCCGTAACAGAAGCTAGTTTCGGAGTTCGTGGAAACTGTGGAATGTGTAAAAAAACAATTGAAACTGCTGCAAATAGTGTAGACGGAGTTACTTCTGCAACCTGGGATAAAGCAAAGAAGAAAATGGATGTTTCTTTTGATGCAACAAAAACCAATGCAATGGCTGTGCAAACTGCTGTGGCAAACTCTGGATATGACACAGAAAATGTAACAGGTAATTTAGAATCGTATAACGGTTTACCTGGCTGTTGTAAATATGACCACAGTATGGATATGAATCAAACAGGAGAAAATAAATCTAAGGACACTCATTAACTCTTTGATAGATTTTAGAAAAAAGCGTTGTAATTTTACAACGCTTTTTTTATCTTTAATTATGGATTTATTCAACCAAGAACCAATAATAAATATTTTACCTTATGATGGAGTAACCAATTATCATGGTCAAGTTTTATCAGAAGAATTATGCTTGTATTATTACAAATGTTTATTGAATGATATAGTGTGGAAAAATGATGAAGCTGTGATTTTTGGTAAACGTATTATTACAAAACGTAAGGTTGCTTGGTATGGAGATACAAATTACAACTACAATTACTCTAATGTTACAAAACAAGCGTTGGTTTGGACTAAAGAACTTTTGGAACTGAAAGAAATAGTAGAAAGAGAAAGTGATGCAACCTATAATTCTTGTTTGTTGAATTTATATCATTCTGGAGAAGAAGGTATGGCTTGGCACTCAGATGGAGAAAAAATGTTGAAGAAAAATGGAGAGATCGCTTCATTAACCCTTGGTGCTGAACGTAAGTTTTCTTTTAAACATAAAGAATCAAAGCTGAAAATTGATATTGTTTTAGAAAGAGGAAGTTTACTAGTGATGAAAGACACCACGCAAACAAATTGGTTACATCGTTTACCACCCACAAAATTGATTAAGACACCAAGAATAAATTTGACTTTTAGAACAATTAATGTGTAAAGATTATTGTTTCTTTGCAAGATTAAAATCACTCATTTATTTTGGAATCGAAACCATCTACAAATCTTAATAAATTTATTAGTAGTACCGGAATGTGTTCTCGTAGAGATGCAGAAAAACTGATTGTTGCAGGTAGAGTTACCATAAATGGAAACATTACTCAACTAGGGAACCGTGTTTTTGATGGCGATGTTGTTAAAGTGGATGGAAGAGCTTTACAAGCAAAACCTAAGACTTTATACATAGCTTTTAATAAACCTATCGGTATAGTTTGTACTACAGATTCTAAAGAGAAAAACAATATTGTCCGTGAGATCAATCATCCGGAACGGTTATTTCCAATTGGACGTTTAGATAAACCCTCTGAAGGTTTAATTTTTTTAACCAATGATGGTGATATTGTAAATAAAATTCTACGTGCTGGTAACAATCATGAGAAAGATTATGTGGTAACGGTAGATCAGCCAATTACTGATGATTTTATAAAAAAAATGAGTAATGGAATTCCAATACTAGATACCGTTACCCAAAAATGTAAAGTAACCAAGCTTTCAGGAAAAACATTTCAAATTGTATTGACTCAAGGATTGAATCGTCAAATTCGTAGAATGTGTGAATATTTAGGTTATGAAGTCACTAAATTGAAGCGTACTCGAATTATGAATGTAAGTCTGGGTAATCTTGAAATTGGGCAATGGAGAGAGTTGACAGAAAAAGAGCTTTCTGAAATCAATGCCATGGTGGCAACATCTTCTAAGACAGAAGAAGCTTCTGTAGATGCTAAAAAAGTAAAATCGCAAGCACCCACCAAAAAAATTAAAAGAACCCCAAACGACTTTAATAAAAAGAGTGCGACTTTTAGAAAAAATTCACCAAAATCAAAGAGGAATTCAAACGCTTCTTCAAGAAAAAAGAGACGTTAAACGTTTCATTTTTTTTAACTTTTCAATTCTTAAATAACTGTATCTTTGCAAGCAATGAAATTTGACTTAAAAATTACCGACCCAAAAAGTAAAGCCAGAGCTGGTGTAATCACAACAGATCATGGTACGATTGAAACTCCAATTTTTATGCCTGTAGGTACAGTTGGAACCGTAAAAGGAGTACATCAATCTGAATTGAAAGATGAAATAAACCCTGATATTATTTTAGGAAACACCTATCACTTATACCTCAGACCAAAAACAGATATTATAGAACAAGCTGGTGGTTTGCATAAGTTTATGAATTGGGACCGTAATATTTTAACAGATAGTGGAGGTTATCAAGTATATTCTTTATCTGGAAGAAGAAAAATTAACGAAGAAGGCGTAAAGTTTAAGAGTCATATAGATGGTTCTTATCATTTCTTTACACCAGAAAATGTGATGGAAGTTCAACGTTCTATAGGTGCCGATATTATCATGGCTTTTGATGAATGTACGCCATATCCATGTGATTTTAATTATGCAAAAAGATCGATGCATATGACACACCGTTGGTTAAAACGTTGTATCAATCACTTAGAGAAAACACCACTAAAATACGATTACAATCAAACGTTTTTCCCGATTGTACAAGGAAGTACCTATAAAGATTTACGTAAGCAATCAGCTGAGTTTATTGCTTCTGTTGGTGCAGAAGGAAATGCCATTGGAGGTTTGTCTGTTGGAGAACCAGCTGAAGAATTGTATGCAATGACAGAGATTGTTTGTGAGATTTTACCAGAAGACAAGCCAAGATATTTAATGGGGGTAGGGACGCCAATAAACATTTTAGAAAACATCGCTTTAGGTGTTGATATGTTTGACTGTGTGATGCCAACTAGAAACGCAAGAAACGGAATGTTGTTTACAGCACACGGAACCATAAATATCAAAAATAAAAAGTGGGAGAATGACTTTTCTGCTATTGATGATATGGACATTACGTTTGTCGACACCATGTACTCTAAGGCGTATTTACGTCATTTATTTGCTGCAAAAGAATTGTTAGGGAAACAAATTGCAACCATACATAACTTAGGTTTCTATTTGTGGTTGACTAGAGAAGCTAGAAAACATATCTTAGCAGGAGATTTTACAGAATGGAAAGATAAAATGGTAAATCAAATGAATAAAAGATTGTAATTTGAGAATATTAGATAAATATATCTTAAAAAGATATTTGGTAACTTTTGCGTTTACCTTATTGATTCTAATTCCGATTGCAGTTGCAATTGATATTGCAGAAAAAGTAGATAAATTCTTAAACTCAGATACGTTAACTTTCTTTGAAATTGTTAATGATTATTATAAGAATTTCATCATCTATTACGCAAATACATTTATGCCTTTGGCATTGTTCATAGCGGTAATTGTGTTTACATCTAAGCTGTCTAACAATACAGAAATAATAGCAATAACAAACGCGAAGGTTTCATTTACCCGATTCTTGTATCCCTATTTTATTGGAGCAACTTTGATTACTATTTTAGCCTTGGTGATGAACCATTTTGTGGTTCCAAATAGTAGTAAGATTAGGAAAAAATTTGAAAACACATATATATTTAAAGCTAAATATGGGGATGATTTAGTAAAAGACTTTAGCCTGCAATTAAGTGATAGTAATTACATGCATATTAGAAGTTACAATTTAAAAAGTAATACAGGTTACACCTTTTCTACAGAGGTATATGATGGATTGGTTTTGAAATATAAACTTACAGCAAACAGTATTAAATGGAAAGAAAAAGACAGTGCATTCAAATTGTCTAATTATAGAATAAGAAAGATAACAAAAGAAAAGGACAGTATTTTTTCTGGAGTATCTCTTGATACGATTCTACCATTTACACCTAAGGATTTAAAGTATAGTGCAAAACTAGCACAAGAAATGCCTTCAAATGAGCTAATCCGTTTTATCAATTTATCAAAAAAAAGAGGAGTTAAAAACTTAAACGCGTACTTGGTAGAATTTCACAAAAGAACAAGTTTGCCTATAGCCTCTTATTTTTTAACCATTATTGCAGTTGCATTGGCATTTAAAAAGAAAAGAGGAGGAACTGGGATGAACCTCGCTTTGGGGTTCGCTTTAATGTTTGTCTATGTGTTTTTCTTAAAAGTGTCAGAAGTTCTGGGAGCGGTTGCAGGGACAAATTCTTTATTAACAGTTTGGGTGCCAAACATTGTTTTTGGTTCACTTGCTGCCTATCTTTATTACAATGCAAGAAAGTAAGTTAAAACATTACCTTCAGCTACACTTCGTAGTCTTTATTTGGGGGTTTACAGCAGTTTTAGGAGCTTTAATTAGTATTGAAGCGATACCACTAGTTTGGTATAGAATGCTATTGGCTGTTGTATTTATCTTGGTTTATTTTTTACTTAAAAAGAAACGTTTTAGAGTCGATAAAAAATCTTTGGTTAAATTCTTCTTTACAGGAGTAATAATAGCATTACATTGGATTGCTTTTTTTAAAGCCATAAAAGTTTCTAATGTTTCTGTGGCTTTGGTAACGATGAGTACAGGTGCTTTTTTTACATCCTTTTTAGAACCCTTTTTTTTTAAACGAAAAATTAAAACATTAGAAATAATTTTGGGACTGTTTGTGATTGCAGGTTTGTATGTCATTTTTAATTTTGAAACTCAATATTACTGGGGAATTATTTATGCATTGATTTCTGCTTTTTTAGCAGCGCTTTTTTCCGTACTAAATGGCTTGTTTGTTAAAAAAAATGATGCAGAGGTTATCTCTTTTTATCAATTGTTATTTGGCGTTGTGTTTGTAACACTTTTTTTAGCTGTAACAAATGGGTTTACAGCAGGTTTTTTCGTCTTAAAATCGTTAGATTGGTTTTATTTAATCATTTTGAGTAGTATATGTACAGCTTATGCCTTTATAGTTTCGGTAAAAGTGATGAAATACCTTACGCCATATACAGTAATGCTAACTATGAATTTAGAGCCTGTATATGCTATAATATTAGCTCTTATAATTTTTGGGGAAAAAGAAAAAATGAACCCAGAGTTTTATTACGGCGCATTTATTGTGCTTTTTGTAGTTTTATTAAATGGAGTCCTTAAAAATAAGGATACTCTTAAAAAGAGAATAAAAAGAAACCAATAGATTTTTTAACATTCAAAAAAAGAAAAGAGTTTTTATCGCATAAAACAAATTTTATAGTAAGTTTGTAGCGATAAAATTTCGATCAATTAAAATTTGATTGTAAAAAATCAAACAACTTATCATATGGAATATTTAGATTTTGAACAGCCAATAAAAGATCTTGAAGATCAGTTGACTAAATGTCAAGTTATTGGAGAGGAAAGCGATGTTGATGTTACAGCAACGTGTAAAAAAATTGAAAAGAAACTAGAAAAAACGAAGAAAGATATTTATAAAAACTTGTCTGCTTGGCAAAGAGTGCAGTTATCTCGTCATCCAAACAGGCCGTATACTTTAGATTATATCAGAGCTATTGCAGGTGATACCTTTATGGAGTTACACGGAGATAGAAATGTGAAAGATGACAAAGCCATGATTGGTGGTTTGGGTAAAATAGGTGATCAGTCATTTATGTTTATCGGTCAGCAAAAAGGATACAATACAAAAACACGTCAGTACCGTAATTTTGGTATGGCAAATCCAGAAGGGTACCGTAAAGCTTTGCGTTTGATGAAAATGGCAGAGAAATTTGAGATTCCGGTTATCACTTTAATTGATACTCCTGGAGCGTATCCTGGTTTAGAAGCTGAAGAGCGTGGACAAGGAGAAGCTATTGCTAGAAATATCTTAGAAATGACTCGTTTGAAAACTCCAATTATAGCAATTGTTATAGGTGAGGGGGCTTCAGGTGGAGCATTAGGTATTGGTGTTGGAGATAAAGTGTTGATGTTAGAAAACTCTTGGTATTCTGTGATCTCTCCCGAAAACTGTTCTTCTATTTTATGGAGAAGTTGGGAGCATAAAGAGAAGGCTGCTGAAGCGTTAAAGCTGACAGCTGAAGATGGAATCAAACTAAAAATTGTTGATGCTATTATTAAAGAGCCGCTAGGTGGTGCACATGCTAATAGAGAAGAAACATTTAAAGAAGTAGAAAGAGTGATTTTAAAATCTTACAATGAATTGAAAGATTTAAATGGAACCGAATTAATTGCGCAACGTATGGAGAAATATTCAACGATGGGTGTATTTAAAGAGTAACAACATAAATTATAAAACAACAAAGCCGGATTTTTTAAAATCCGGCTTTGTTGTTTTTAAGAATTGAAGATTATTAAATTCCTAATTCGTTAAATGTCTTTTCTAAATTCGGATCAGAAGGTCGTGGTGCGTTTGCATCAACAATATTTCCTTTAGGATCGATTAAAATAAAACGAGGAATGCTTGATACTTGATATGCATTTATAAATTGAACATCTTTTCCAGCAAATAATTGTACGCCAGTTAAATTTTTGGTTTTAATCATTTCCTTCCACTTAGATATTGCATTGTCCCAAGTGCCAGAAGTTCTTTCGTCATCTATTGATAAGCTAATAAATTGGATGTTTTTATTGTGGTATTTTTTTTCTAAAATTTTTAATGCAGGAATTTCAGCTAAACAAGGTTTACACCAGGTAGCCCAAACATCTATATACACATATTTTCCCTTAAAAGAATCTAGTGATAATTTCCCTCCTTTGTAATTCATGTAATTGAATTTTGGAGAAGGCTTTCCTTTAGCAAGGCTTAGTTTTGCTACTGCTGTTTGCTTAGCAATTGTGTGTTGCACAGCGTAGTTTTTAGTAAAATAATTAGAGATTTGTGTTTGTTGTTTTTTAGCTTCAGAGACAAGCATTGTATCGACATCTGAGTAAGACTCTATAATACTGTCTATACCATTGGTAAAAGAAGCTACTTTTTTTGTGAAAGCCTCTTTCTCTAATGAAAAAACATCCATTGGGTTGCCAATTGTTTTTTGAAATGAAACTTGTGATAAGATAAAGTTATTGCTAGAAGCCCCTTCTCCAGAATACTCAAAACTATTCATAAAATCAACATCAGTTCCTTTAAGAATCAATTCATACCCATTTCTAAGAAAAATTGGAGCTCTTTTGTTATTGTTAGTTTGCAAACCAAAAATAGGGCTTTTACCTACTTTTAAAGTATCACTGAAACTTCCATCTTTGTTTAGCTTGATCTCTTTTTTGTATACTTTATTACTTATTGTTAAGATGCTGTCTTTAGTGTTTTCTATTTTTCCAGAAAAAGTTACGTAGTCATTTTGAACTTTTTTACAAGACAGAATACTTGTAGTTGCTAGAAGCAGAATTAAAATTTTTTTCATTGTTTCTTATTTTGTTAATTGTTGCAAATATATGCAAAAGCTTAATTTTTGGTTGGTTATACCTTGTAATTATTTTCCATACCAAGTGGTTATTGTGTTTTGTGACGGTTTTTTGTAAATAGGGAAATCAGAACTTGTCCATTCCCACGGGAAAAGCCCGGCAAACCAATCTTTATTCCATAATTTTTCAAACAATGCCTGATATGCCAATTGTTGAGTTTTATCAGATTTTTTCTTGTACAATCGCTTAAAAACACTGCCCCATTCCCAAGGGTTTTTGGTGGCATTAATGTCGTTTCTATAACCAATCTCTGTAAAGAGAATAGGTTTATTGTATGTTGATGAAAGCGTTTTTAAGCCATTAATATGTACGTCCCAACCTTTTTTTATTTCTTCTAAGTTCGGACTTGAATTTTTTGTTAAAGGATAATATGCTTGTATTCCTATATAATGTAATTCACCCCAGAACCCGGTAAACTCAAAAGGGTCATCCCAGTTTGCAGCGTAAGTAAGTTTGCCCTTGTATATAGCTTTTATTTCTTTGATCAATTCCAGCCATTTTTTAGGCATCTCTTTTAACGAACTTCTCAATTCTGTTCCGATACAAAACAATTCAGCATTGGTTTTTTGAGCCATTAAAGCATAATGAATCATATTTTTTCGATAGTCTGAAAACCAGATGTTCCAGTCGCTTTTTACTTCAAAATTGATGTTAGATCGCCAGCCAGAAGACATCCAAAGATGAGGCTTTATCATAACAGCTAAATCTTTGTCATGTAGTTTATTGATGTCTTTTATAAAAGCAGAATCTTGTTGAGACCATACACCTAATGAATCTGGGGTGTTAATGCGTTTTGTTTTTTCATCCTTCTGATAAAAATAAGGAATCACTGCAACCCATTCAATGTTTGTTTTTATCAGGTTGTTTATAGGGATGGTTTTTCTTCTTCCTATTTGGTATACATTCATACCTCTAATTTTAGCATCTTGTAAATAGCGTTTATTCGATTTTTCTGATTTGTTTTCTGCTGAATAATTCCATTCGTAGTTGAAAACTTCTTTATTATTGTTCTTGATGATGAATTTTAGCGTGTAGCCTATGAGTGCTATCGGCAATATCAATCTCAAAAAAAACTGATAGAGAGCTGTTTTAAATCCTTTGTTTTTGTAAACAGATATAAAATACTTGGAGATTAAAAAGAGTCCATATAATAATATGAAAAGTATGTGAATGGCAATCATACCACTTTTTGAAAAAACAAAATCAAAAAGAGAACTCATTAGCTTTGACCAAGTAGTAGAACTAGGGCCTAATGTAAATGCAAAAAGAATGATTCCAATAAAGTAAGTAATTAGATAGACTTTTATTCCAGAAATGGCTGTTTTTTTCAAATATTATAGATGTTGTTGGTTGTGAAATTAGAAAATAAAAATTGGTTCAATTACCAATAACCTGATAATTTAAAAACCAAGTGAGTTAAAATTAGAATCATGATTTTCTTTGTCGTTTTTTTGTTTTAAAGCCTACAAATTTTCTGTATTTTTATCATGAAAATAAAAGATAAATAATGAAGCATCTATTCACACTATTGTTAGTGCTATTAATTACAAATTCAGCCATGGCACAAAAAGACGATTTTTATTATGAAATTCCTGAAGCAGCAAAAGAATTTACTCCAGGTACTGTTTCAAGTAGAATGGTAGACGGATTGGGTTTTCGTTATTATTGGGCAACTTTTGGTTTGACAGAAAAAGATTTAGCATTTAAACCGAATGCAGATTCAAGAACATCAGAAGAAACGATAGATCATATTTTAGGTTTGTCTCAAGTGATTGTGAATTCAACCTTGAAAGTTTCAAATGGAGCAAAACAACCAGAAATGACGTTTGCAGAAAAAAGAAAAAAAACCTTGTCAAATTTTCAGAAAGCAAGTGAGATTTTAAGATCATCTAAAGATATTTCTGAATATAAAATCATTTTCGGAAAGACAGAGTTTCCGTTTTGGAACCAAATAAATGGACCGATCTCAGACGCATTGTGGCACACTGGGCAAGTGGTTTCTTTTAGAAGGTCTTCTGGAAATCCTTTTCCTAAAGGAGTAAGTGTGTTAAGAGGAACAAAAAGAGATTAATTAGTAAGTAAAATTATTGACCGCTACATGAGCGATATTCAACAAAAAATACAAGTATTAAGAGAAGATCTAAATACACATACATACAATTATTATGTGTTAGATAATGCAACTATTTCTGACTATGACTTTGATATTAAACTCAAAGAATTAGAAAAGCTGGAAGCGGAGAATCCGCAATTTTTTGATGCAAATTCGCCAACACAGAGAGTTGGAGGAGGAATCACCAAAAATTTTGAAACCATTGCGCATAAAAATCGCATGTACTCATTAGATAATTCCTACTCTAAAGAAGATTTGTTAGACTGGGAAAAACGCATTCAGAAAATGTTAGGTTCTGATGATATTGAATATACCTGCGAGTTGAAATATGATGGAGCTTCTATCAATTTGACTTTTGAAAACGGAAAATTTGTAAAAGCTGTTACTCGTGGAGATGGATTTCAAGGTGATAATGTTACAACAAACATTAGAACGATAAAATCGATTCCACTAACGTTGAAAGGAGACTTTGTCTCCGATTTTGAAATGCGTGGTGAAATTATTTTGCCTTTAGATGGATTTCATAAAATGAACATTGAACGTATTGCAAATGGAGAAGAAGAATATAGAAACCCACGAAACACAGCAAGTGGAAGTTTAAAATTACAAGACAGTACGGAAGTTGCAAAACGACCATTAGACTGTTTATTGTATCAAGTTCTTACAGATGAACGAAAATATAAAACGCATATTGAAAGCTTAAAAAATGCGAGAGAAGTGGGTTTTAAAGTTCCGAAAACAATTGCGTTAGCAAGATCTATTGATGAAGTCTTTGAGTTTGTTAATCTTTGGGATTCGAAAAGAAATGAGTTGCCTTATGAAACAGATGGAGTTGTAATTAAAGTAAATAATTTACAGCAACAAGAGGAGTTGGGTTATACTGCAAAAGCCCCACGTTGGGCAATTGCGTATAAGTTTAAAGCAGAGCAAGTTTCTACAGTTTTACATGAAATTACTTATCAAGTTGGACGAACTGGAGCAATTACGCCAGTGGCGAATTTAGAACCCGTTCAGTTGGCAGGAACTACTGTAAAGAGAGCGTCGCTACACAATGCAGATCAAATAGTAAAGTTAGATATCCGAATTGATGACACTGTTTTTGTGGAAAAAGGAGGGGAGATTATTCCGAAAATTATCGCGGTAGATTTAGCAAAACGACCAGATAATTCTACGCCAACACAATATGCCATTAATTGCCCGGAATGCGATACACAATTGATTAGAACAGAGGGAGATGCAAAGCATTATTGTCCAAATGAATTTGGATGTGCTCCACAGATTACGGGACGTATCCAACATTTTATCAGCAGAAAGGCAATGGATATTGATGGATTAGGAGGAGAGACAGTTGATTTATTACGAAAAGAAGGTTTGATCCAGAATTATGCAGACTTATATGATTTGCATGTAGAGCAAATTACGCCTTTGGAACGTATGGCTGAAAAATCTGCACAAAATATGGTAGCTGGAATTGAGAAATCGAAAGTGATTCCGTTTGAGAAAGTATTGTTTGCACTCGGAATTCGATTTGTTGGAGAAACTGTTGCCAAAAAATTAGCGAAGCATTTTAAATCGATAGACAATTTAATGATGGCAGATTTTGATACCTTAATTTCTGTTGATGAAATTGGAGATCGAATTGCGCAAAGTATTATTGATTTTTCTAATGACTTAGGAAATATTCATTTGATTGATCGATTAAAAATAGTCGGCGTTCAATTAGCGGTTTCTGCAGAGAGTTTAGAAAATCAAACAGATAAACTACAAGGGAAAATATTTGTGGTTTCTGGTGTTTTTCATCAAATGACTAGAAATGAATTAAAGAAGGCCATTGAAGATAATGGCGGTAAAGTGAGCAGTTCAATTTCTAAGAAAACAGACTTTATTGTTGCAGGTGATAATATGGGGCCAAGTAAATTGACTAAAGCGCAAGATTTAGGAATTGATATTATCTCTGAGCAAGACTTTATAGATTTAATTAATTAAAACATAGATGTAACATTATTTTTAAGAACCAGTCTTATTAGAAAATAGAATCAACTAAACACCTAATTATACCATGACCAAACAAATTAAAATCACTCTTGCAACTGTGCTGTTTTTTATTGCAGCAATACTAGACATTTGGGCTGTAATCACAAAAAACGAATCGGTAGAAGTGATTGTAAAACCCTTATTAATGATGCTACTTGCGGTTGTGTATTTAGTGTCTGTTAAGAAGCCGAATTTCTGGTTTGTTCTAGGGCTGTTCTTTTCCTTTTTAGGAGATTCTTTGCTGTTGTTTAGTGGGGCCAATTATTTCATGTTTGGTTTGGCAGCTTTTTTATTAGCCCATGTTGTGTACATTAAAATTACAGTTGGCTATTTGCAAAATGAATTGACCGTTAAAATGATTTCTTCAGCAATACCTTTTGTGTTGTATTTTATCGTGCTATTGTATTTGATATATAACAATTTAGACGACATGTTATTGCCAGTAATTGTATATGGAGTTACAATTTCTACGTTTGGTTCTGTTGCATTGTTAAATTATAGAAGTGAAAAATCAACAGAAAATACATGGTTATTAATTGGGGCTTTGATTTTTATTCTATCAGATAGTTTAATTGCTTTGAATAAGTTTTATGAACCAAGTGAGTTTTATGGGGTTTCTATAATGATCACGTACATTTTAGCACAGTTCTTAATTTGTAAGGCGATTGTATTAAAAAGTAAATAGTAATAAGAAAGAACAAAAAAAAGAGGTGTATTTAGGATAAACACACCTCTTTTAGGCAACAAATTCAAAACTTATAATTTTGTTCCTACAAAGGGAATGTCTTTTCTGTTTAATACTAACAGGATTGCTCCTGCTGTTAATGTTATGGTTGAGCAAATAAATAACCTTCCGCCATCGTTGTTATGTTCTATTCCGATAATTGTTAAATGAGACATGATTGCACCAGCCATTAATCCAGTAGTTAAAAAGGCTCCGATCCATGTTCTTTTTGGAATGAATAATAATATAGCAGCAATCAATTCTAAAACTCCAGTTCCTATCCTGATAATGGCCTCATTATTTCCGGCAATTTTTGTGAATAGCTCAATGCTTTCTTGAGCACCAGAAAATTTAAAGAATAATGTTTGTAGCATGATAAAAGCAGCTATTATTTTTAATAACGGTGGCAATATTTTTTTCATTTATCTAGTTAGATTTTCAATTTTAGACGATGAATTTTTTAAAGCCTTACACTAAAATACTTTTTCCGTTTGTGGTAATATTTTTCTCTTCATCAAAATAGAAATCGATGCGACCAACGTTGATTCCGTACGCGCCGACTTGATTTACAAGCATGTCTTTATCAATACTGTTTTTAACAATTGTAGGCTTAGGTAAAAATGTATGTGTGTGGCCGCCTATAATTAAATCGATGTTTTTTGTTGTTTTTGCTAAATGTAAATCACAAATATTTTTTGGGTTTCTGTTATCAAAATATCCTAAATGAGATAAGCAAATAACCAAATCACATTGTTGTTCTTCTTTTAGTATTCTGCTTAAATCCTGAGCAATTTCTGTGGGATCTAAATATTGAGTTTCTTTATACATTTTTGGATCAACAAGGCCTTGTAATTTAATTCCCAAACCAAAAACTCCAATTTTAATTCCGTTTTTTGTAAAAATTTGATATGGTTTCACATGTGTATCTAAAACGGTGTTAGAAAAATCGTAATTGGCAGAAACAAAATTAAAATTTGCATTGGGAAGTTGTTTGCGTAAACCGTTAATCGAGTTGTCAAAATCATGATTCCCAATGGTTGCTAAATCATATTTTAGCATGCTCATTAATTTAAATTCTAATTCGCCACCAAAATAATTGAAATAAGGGGTTCCTTGAAAAATATCACCTGCATCTAATAGTAACGTGTTTGGGTTTTCTTTTCTAATATTTTCTATCAAGGTAGCTCTTCTTGCTATGCCTCCTTTGTTTGCATATTTGTAGTGTGAAGCTGCAAACGGTTCTACATGACTATGTGTGTCATTTGTGTGTAAAATAGTAATGTGCTTTTGTTTTTTTGCGAAAGAGGGCAATACCAATCCACTTGCAACGGTTAAAGAAGCAACTGCTGATGCCTGTTTTATAAATTTTCTTCTATCCATTTTTATTTCTTTTAAATCTTCCGTCTAAATTGCTTTTCAGTGTGTCAATACTTTTAAAATGATCTACAATTGCATCTCTCATTTTATATTCTATGTTATGAAGCTCAATAGGGTTTTTAAAAAATAGCATATTATCTCCACCACTTTGTAAATAATTTGTGGTTAAGACATGGTAGTTTTGATCTTGGTCAAAAGTTTTCCCCTTTATCTTTAATTTATATTTAGAGTTGTTGATGGTTAGCTTTACCTGTTTGGATAAAGGGTGTGCAGCGTTGCTTTTTATCAGATAATTGATGATCTCTATTATTTTCTCTCCTTTCAATTTCGTTACCACATAGTTGTTTTCAAAGGGCATCAGTTCGAAAGCATTTTTATTAGTCACATTTCCTGCAGGGATTCCTGCTCTAATTCCGTCATAATTAAATAACGCAAAGTCGATGGTTTTACCAGTTTTTTTAAAGAAAATCGGATTTACTTTTTCATAGGATAAATCTGCAATTAAATTCCCTAAAGAACTTTCTAAAGCACCATCTGTTCTTACTAAATCTTTTGGAGTGAAAGAAATTACGGTATTTATCTCGGCAATCATTTTCTCTTTATAAGGAGAAATCGTTTCTATAATTTTAGAATTTGATGATAGTAAAGAATCTATCATGATGGTTTTTGATGTAACTTTAACAACAATCTGTCTTCCTTTTTTACAAGAAATAAAGAGAAAAAGAAAGCCGAACAGAAATAGAGTTTTATAGGTTGCTTTGTGCATCATTATTTTAATTAAATTTGTGTTAAACGAAGATACAATTTCGAGAAGTATTATATATGATTAGAAAAATTAAAGAACATTATTTGCAGAAAAAATTATTGAGGGATTTGAAAAATCTTCCAGGTTCGAAATTTCCAAATACAACTAAAATTCATTCAGTTGGTATCTTAACTACAAACGAACTTTCATATGCCTATAATCTAGTTCAAAAAATTAACGAAGCGCTGCCAACAGTTAGAAACGTACATATATATAGTTATAGAGAATTTAAAAAATCGAACGAAATCTCATACCAACATTTTTCATCCGAAGCTATTAACTGGAAAGGGAAAATTACAGATGCTAGTTTTGAAAGCTTTATAGAAAACCCGTTTGATTTACTTATTGGTTATTTTAATGAAAAACAGCTGTATTTAGAATTTGCAGCCTTAAAATCTGAAGCTGCTTTTAAGATTGGTTTTTCGGGTGTAAATGATCAAATTTTTGATTTACTGATACATGAAACCCCGTCGAAAGTAGATAGCTTTAATGCTGAAGCTTGTAAATATTTAACTTTACTTGGTAAAATATAAAACTTTGTTTAAATTTAAACAAAGGGTTGTAATTCGTAATTTTTATAAAAAAGTAGAATTAATTAACAAGACAAACAACAAAAGGTCATTTTAAAGCAATAAATTTGTTGTCAAACATAATTTAAATAAAAAATAGAATGCAAAAGTTTGTAGGAACGGGAGTTGCTTTGGTTACACCATTTAAAGTTGATAAATCTGTAGATTACGATGCGCTAAAAAAGTTGGTTACATTTAATATAGATAATGGCATAGATTATTTAGTTATTAATGGAACCACAGGAGAAAGTGCCACAATTTCTAACGAAGAAAAGCAACAAATCATAAAGGTAATAGCTGAGGTGAACAACAAGCGACTGCCTTTGGTTTTAGGAGTTGGAGGGAATAATACACTACACGTGATTGAAGAGTTACAAAATGCAAACTTAGAACACATTGATGCAATTTTATCTGTAGCACCATATTATAGTAAACCTACTCAAGAAGGTTTTTATCAGCATTTTAAAGCGATTTCATTAGCTAGCACTAAGCCCATAATTTTGTACAATGTGCCGGGTAGAACAGCAAAAAATATGGATGCGGCCACAACCATACGTTTGGCATCCGATTTTGAGAATATTATAGCTGTAAAAGAAGCAGGGAATAATGTGCAGCAATATTTAGAGTTGATAAAAAACAAGCCAGCGGGTTTTTTAATCATTTCAGGAGATGATGATTTAGCCTTAACAATTGCTCTAGCTGGTGGTTCTGGAGTGATATCAGTAATAGGGCAAGCATTTCCAAAAGAATTTTCATCAATGATCAATTTAGGATTGGCTGGGAAAAATACAGAAGCATATAAAACACATTTTCAATTAATGGAAATTGTAGATTTAATTTTTGCAGAGAATAATCCGGCAGGAATAAAAGCGGTTTTACATGAGTTAAATATTACCACAAATGAAGTTCGCTTACCTTTAGTCGAAGCTTCTGCTGAATTACAAAAAGAAATTGTTAATTTTGTAGAAAATTTTTAAGCAAAGAAAATATGTTATCACCAAAAATAGAAGAAGCATTAAACAAGCAAGTTACCGTAGAGGCAGAATCATCTCAAGTGTATTTAGCAATGGCATCTTGGGCAGAAAACCTGGGTTTTGAAGGGGTTTCTCAATTTATGTATGCACATTCTGATGAAGAACGTCAACACATGTTAAAATTGATAAAATTCATAAATGAACGTGGTGGTCACGCGAAAGTTTCTCAATTGTCTGCTCCGCCATTAGAATTTGGTTCTTTTAAAGACATGTTTCAGACATTATTTGACCATGAAGTGATGGTTTCTATGACGATAAATGATTTGGTAGATGTTTCCTTACAAGAGAAAGATTATGCAACTCATAACTTTTTGCAGTGGTATGTTTCTGAACAAATAGAAGAAGAAGCATTGGCTAGGAATATTTTAGATAAAATAAACCTTATTGGTGATGATAAAGGAGGGTTTTATTTGTTTGATAATGATATTAAACAACTGATTGTGGATCCTGCTTCACCACAAGTTTAAGATTAACAAATTTTTAATAAAAAGATAAGATTCATTTAAGGGTTTTTATAGTTAATTGCATAGAACAATTTTACAGCGTTAAAATCGTTTTATTAATCCATTATTAATCACTATTTTTGCCAAATGTTTAAAATGAAGAATTTAATTTATATCGCTATTGTTGGTTTATTACTAACTTCGTGTAATGAATACCAAAAAGTATTGAATAAGGGAACAGTGGAGAAACAATATTCTTTGGCTGTTAAAATGTATGAAGTGAAGAAATTCAACAAAGCATTAAACTTATTTGAAAAAATTACACCTTCATATAGAGGCAAGCCACAAATGGAAAGAATCCAATTTATGGTTGCTCAATCTAATTTTAATACTAAAAGTTATAATTTAGCTGGGTATTACTTTGATAGGTTTACACAGAATTACCCAAAGAGTTCTAAAAAAGAAGAAGCAGCTTATTTATCTGCATACAGTTATATGTTAGCTTCGCCAATATTTAGTTTAGATCAAGCAGATACATATAAAGGGTTGAATGGTTTTCAAGCATTTATTGATGCATATCCAGATTCTAAAAGATTGCCAGAAGCAAACAAACACTATCAAGATATTAGATACAAGCTACAGAAAAAAGCTTTTGAAATAGCAAAGGTATATTATACAACTGCAGCCTATGATTCTAGAAATTATAGAGCATCAATTGTTGCTTTTGATAACTTATTATCAGATTACTTAGGATCAGATTTTAAGGAAGAAGCTTTATATTACCGTTTAAAAGCAGCACACGATTTAGCTGTGAAAAGTACAGTAAGAAGAAAAGAATTGCGTTTAAAAGAAGCGGTAAAAGCATACGACAAATTAAAAAGAAACTTTCCAGAATCTAAATATTTAAAAGATTCAAATAAGATGTTAGCAAACATAGAGAAAGAACAAAAACAATTAATAAAAGGTTAATTATGGATTATAAAGAAACGAAAGCTCCTGTAAGTACTATTACTTACGATAAAGGTTCTATTGAAGCACCAACAGAAAATATTTATGAGGCAATAAATATTATTGCAAAGAGAGCGAATCAAATTAATGGCGACTTGAAAAAAGAGTTGTTAGACAAATTAGATGAGTTTGCTACTTATAACGATAGTTTAGAAGAAGTTTTTGAAAACAAAGAACAAATTGAAGTTTCTAAATTTTACGAAAAGTTGCCTAAATCTACTGCAATTGCAATAGAAGAATGGTTGGCAGGTAAAGTATACCACAGAACACCAGAAACAGAGTAATGTCTGTTCTAAGCGGTAAAAAAGTTTTACTTGGCATAAGTGCTGGTATTGCCGCTTATAAAACGGCCAGTTTGGTTCGTTTATTTATAAAATCTGGCGCAGAAGTCAAAGTAGTAATGACTCCTGCGTCAAAAGATTTTATCACTCCACTTACACTTTCTACACTTTCTAAAAATCCAGTTTCATCTACTTTTTATGATAAAGAGGATGAGAATGAGTTGTGGAACAATCATGTTGATTTAGGACTTTGGGCCGATGTAATGCTTGTTGCACCAGCAACAGCAAATACATTGTCTAAAATGGCAAATGGTACCTGTGATAATTTATTATTGGCTACATATTTGTCTGCTAAATGCCCTGTTTATTTTGCTCCTGCAATGGATTTAGACATGTACAAACATCCATCAACATCAAACAGTTTAGAAAAATTACAAGATTTTGGCAATGTGTTAATTCCCGCAACAAGTGGCGAATTAGCTAGCGGATTGGTTGGTGAAGGGCGAATGGCAGAACCCGAAGATATTGTTTCTTTTATAGAAAAAGACATCCTTTCTAAACTGCCTTTAAAAGGGAAGCAGGTTTTAATTACTGCTGGCCCAACGTATGAAGCAATAGATCCTGTTCGTTTTATTGGAAATCATTCCTCTGGTAAAATGGGATTTGAAATTGCAAAAGCAGCAGCCAATTTAGGTGCTGAAGTTACATTGGTTTCCGGACCTTCAAGCCAATATGTACAACATTCTTTTATCAATAGGATAGACGTTACTTCTGCTGAAGAAATGTATCAAGTTGCTCACAAACATTTTGAAACGACAGATATTGCAATACTTTCTGCTGCAGTAGCCGATTACAAACCAAAAAATGTAGCGAATCAGAAAATAAAAAAGAAAGATACAACGTTAGAGATAACATTAGAGGCAACAAAAGATATCTTAGCTTCTTTAGGTGTGCTAAAAACAACTCAGTTTTTAGTAGGTTTCGCTTTAGAAACCAATAATGAAATTGAAAATGCAAAAGGGAAATTACAACGTAAGAATTTAGATATGATTGTGTTGAATTCTTTGCAAGATAAAGGTGCTGGCTTTGCAACAGACACGAATAAAGTAACTGTAATAGATAAGAACTTTAACGAAACTCCTTTTGAGTTGAAATCAAAATCAGGAGTAGCAATTGATATAATCAATGAGATTCTTAAAAGAATGTCTTAAAAATTAAATGACCCTCGAGCATTACTGAAATAAAGCTTACTTTATTGAAAGTGGTGAGTGCAGCTAATCGAGAGGTTCTCAAGTAGTTCACGACTGCACTCGACGACATTATTTAAAATAAAAAAAATATGCGCAAACTTGTACTTTTCTTATTGTTGTTTTCTTCATCATTATTGATAAGTGGCCAAGAGTTAAACTGTTTGGTGAGCATTAATTCTGATAAAATTTCTGGATCCAACAAACAAGTGTACCAAACATTACAAACCTCACTTACAGAGTTTATCAATCAGAAAAAGTGGACAAATAAAAGTTTTAAGCCTCAAGAACGTATTACGTGTGCATTTAATATTATCATCAATAAGCAAACAGACTCTAATCGTTTCAATGCAAGTATTCAGGTGCAAGCAGCAAGACCTGTGTATAATACTTCGTATTCATCTCCAATTTTAAACATTAAGGATGCCGATTTTAATTTTAAATACAACGAATTTGAGCCTTTCAACTACAATAAAAATTCATTTGAATCGAATTTAATTTCTACCATTGTTTTTTATGTCAATGTTATCTTAGGAGTGGATGCTGATACATTTGCTTTAAATGGTGGCACAAATTATTTTAATGAAGCGAAAGACGTGGTGTTACTAGCACAACAAAGTGGAGGATCAGGTTGGGTAGATCAAGCAGGGAAACAAAACCGTTATGTATTGATTGATAATTTGACATCTGCTACGTTTGCTGAGTACAGAAAAATTCTCTATTCGTACCACCGAGAAGGAATGGACGTTTTTTCTACCGATAAAGCAAAAGCAAAAAGTGTGATTTCTAATGCGCTGATTAAATTAGAAAACCTACACAATAAATCAATCGGAAACTATCTGCTAAGAACTTTCTTTGATGTGAAATCTGATGAAATAGCGACTATTTATTCTGATGGAGCAAGAGTTTCAAATTCATCTAGAATGAAAGAAATTTTACAGAGAATTTCTCCAACAAATAACAAAAAATGGCAAAAAATTAAGTAATTTTAACTCTTAAAATTATTTCATTTGTTATCATCTCTTTCCATACAGAATTACGCTTTAATTGATCAGTTGTCTATTAATTTCAATAATGGGTTGTCTATTATTACAGGAGAAACGGGTGCGGGTAAATCTATTTTATTAGGCGCTTTAGGATTGGTGTTGGGTAATAGAGCCGATACAAATTCTTTAAAGGATACCGCAATAAAATGTGTGGTAGAGGCGCAACTGTCAATCACCAATTACAATTTAGAGAGTTTTTTTAATTCTGTTGATTTAGATTATGAAGCAGAAACCATCATCCGTAGAGAGATTTTACCCTCTGGCAAGTCACGAGCTTTTGTAAATGATACACCAGTTACGTTAGCGGTGTTGAATCAATTGAAATCTAAGTTGATTGATGTGCATTCGCAACATCAAACCATGCAGCTGTCTGACGCAAGTTTTCAGTTTTCTATGTTGGATGCCTTAGCGAAGAACCATCAAAAGATTGCTTCTTACCAAAGAGGATTGAAACAATTGAACGTTTTCAGAAAGGAAATGGATGCGTTGCAAACTAAGCAGCGTGAGGCAAATCAACAATACGATTACAATTTGCATCTATACAAAGAATTAGTGGACGCGAAATTAAAAGAAGACGAGCAAACTGATTTAGAAGAACGCATAGAAAAACTAAATAATATAGAGGATATTCAACTGAATTTATCTGAGGCAGTGCATTTGTCAATTGGTGATGATGTTGGTTTACAAACGCTGTTGAATTCCTTAGAAAACAAATTGCAGAACATTGCGGCATTTTCTAAAGAATACAATGAGATTTCAACTCGAATTACAAGTGTTAAGATTGAGTTTGATGATATTGTATCAGAATTAGAAAATGCTTCTGAAAGTGTAGATTCGAATCCAAATGAATTGGAAGAACTGAATGATCGGTTGCAGCTGATATACAACTTGCAAAAGAAGCATTATGTAAAAACAATTCCTGAATTGCTAGCAATTCAATTAGACTTAGAAGATAAAGTTGGACAGGTAGAAAATGCAGAAGAAATTATCAATCAGAAACAATCTGAAATAGACGGAGTTGCTAAGAAATTAGACGAAGTAGCTGCAATGATTTCGAAGGCGAGAGCAAAAGTGATCCCGAAGTTGCAAAAACAATTAGAAGGGTTGTTATCTGAATTAGGAATGCCGAATGCACGTTTTTCTATCACAATTACTGAAACAGAAGTATATCATGCAAACGGAAAAGATAGTTTAGCCTTTTTATTCTCTGCCAATAAAGGAGGGAGTTTTGGTGAATTGAAAAAAGTTGCTTCTGGCGGAGAATTGTCAAGAATCATGTTGTCTGTTAAAAAAGTATTGTCAGAAAACACACAACTACCAACAATCTTATTTGATGAAATTGATACAGGAGTTTCTGGTGAGGTTTCAAACAAAATTGCAGCCATCATGCAACAAATGTCGCAAGACATGCAGGTAATAACCATTACGCATTTACCACAAATTGCAGCAAAAGGAAATCAACATTACAAAGTATATAAAGAAGAAGTAAATGGGGTAACCACCACAAACTTAAAACAATTATCAGAAGACGAACGTATAGTAGAAATTGCAGAAATGTTAAGTGGAAAAAACATTTCTGACTCTGCAATTACACATGCAAAAGAACTCTTGAACTAGGTCTTTGAAAGTTGCACAGATGTAGAGTTGCAGTATCGCTAAGAAAAAAGTTTCAAAGGAGTGGAATAATTAAACACTAAGAGCTATTTGTTATTTTGAAATGAATTTGAAAAATGATAGGGAAACCTTAATACTATAAAAATTTATGTTGGTCATTCTTCGCTAAGAACCAACAACTAAAAACTAATATCAAAAAATATGTATAATTTACTAAAAGGAAAAAAGGGAATCATTTTTGGCGCTTTAAACGAGCATTCTATCGCTTGGAAAGTAGCAGAAAGAGCACATGAAGAAGGTGCTGAATTTGTATTAACAAATGCACCAATCGCTATGAGAATGGGAGAGTTGAATGTTTTGGCAGAAAAAACAGGTTCTCAAATCATTCCCGCCGATGCAACTTCTATGGAAGACTTAACCAATTTGGTGGAGAAGTCTATGGAAATTTTAGGCGGAAAAATAGATTTCGTATTGCATTCAATCGGTATGTCTGTAAACGTTCGTAAAGGACGTCATTATACAGATTCTAAATACGATTTCACTACAAAAGGTTGGGATGTTTCTGCAGTATCATTTCATAAATTAATGAATGTATTGTACAATAAAGAAGCCATGAATGAGTGGGGAAGTGTTGTAGCATTAACCTATATGGCCGCACAACGTGTGTTTCCAGACTACAACGATATGGCAGATAATAAAGCCTATTTAGAAAGCATTGCTCGTAGTTTTGGGTATTTCATGGGGCGTGATCAAAAAGTACGTGTAAACACAATTTCTCAGTCTCCAACACCAACAACGGCTGGTAGTGGAGTAAAAGGTTTTGACGGATTTATAGCCTACGCAGATAAAATGTCTCCGTTAGGAAATGCAACAGCAGCAGACTGCGCGGACTATACCATTTCGATGTTCTCTGATTTAACGAAGAAAGTAACCTTACAAAACTTATTTCACGATGGAGGTTTCTCTAATATGGGAGTGAGTACTGCAGTAATGGATAAGTTTACTGAAGAGTAGGTTAGCCATAAAGTTTTAGACTGTTGGAAGCTATTTCCTGCTTTCGCTACTCGCTTTTTTCGTTTCTCAAAAGAGCTTAAACAAACCGCTCAATCAGGGCTAAACTAGTTTGCTTTGCATTTTTTGTTTACATTTACTTTTAACTTTAGAATCCACCGTTGCATTTATCTTTCTCCGTAATAATTCCAGTTTATAATCGTCCTAAAGAAATTGACGAGCTTTTAGATAGTCTTACTAAACAAGATTTTCCGAATGCTTTTGAAGTATTGATTATTGAGGATGGCTCTACAGCGAAGAGTAAATATATTGTTGAGAAATATAAAACAGCGCTCGATTTGAAATATTATTTCAAAGAAAATACAGGAGCAGGAGCAAGCCGAAATTTCGGAATGCAACAAGCAGCCGGGAATTATTTCATCATTTTAGATTCTGATGTACTTGTTCCTGAGCAATATTTATCTGAAGTAGCGAAAGCATTAAAAGAGAATTATACAGACGCTTTTGGAGGCCCAGATGCAGCTCATCATAGTTTTACAGCATTACAGAAAGCCATTAATTTTTCCATGACGTCAGTATTAACAACTGGCGGAATTCGAGGAAAGAAAAAAGGAGTAGGAAAGTTTCAGCCAAGAAGTTTTAATCTCGGACTGTCGCAGACAGCATTTAATAAAACAAATGGATTCTCTAAACTAAAAGTAGGTGAAGACATCGACTTGACATTTCGTTTATGGGAAAATGGTTTTGAAACACAATTGATAGAAAACGCATTTGTATATCACAAACGTAGATCTACAATCAAACAATTTTTCAATCAAACTTTTGCTTTTGGTACTGCAAGGCCGCAATTAAATAAACGCTATCCAGAAACAGCAAAACTCACCTATTGGTTTCCTTCTATATTTATCATAGGATTTGATATCAGTATTATTGCATCCTTTTTTGGGCTATGGCAATTACTCGCTTTTTACGGTTTCTATTTCTGTTTGATTTTAATGGATTCATTATTCCAAAATAAAAATATCACCGTAGCTTTTTTAAGCATTATCACTGCATTTACCCAACATTTAGGGTACGGTTTGGGCTTTTTAGAGTCTAAGTTTATCAAAAAAACTTAAAGCTTGTCACATCGAGTAAATTTATGGTAACTGAGCGAAGTCGAAGTTTAAATAAATTTGTATCGAGAGCTGACAGTTATTTTATTTGGTTTAATGTTTTAATATTTAAATCATCCAAGGTTTTAGCATCAGATTTAAACGCAACACTTACTTCCTGATTTGGTAATACATCAAAATAATTATCAGAAAAATGCCCTTTTTGTTTCGTTGATAAGAATACATCTTTTTGCAAAACAGCACTCTTTAAAGTAATTGTGAAACCTGTATTGGTTTTTGCAATTGTTTTAGTAATAGCTCCTTTTAGTAATTCTAAATTCTTGGGTTTCTCTAAGTAAAAATTAGAAGTTTCGTTTAAAAAAGTAGCCACTAATACACTGTTGTTTTTGTCAATATTTAAAGAGCTTAGATCAAGAGTGTTAACACTAGTACTCGTATTCTCTTCTATATTAGCAGGTATGATTTCTGACCAGATTTCTTTTCCTGTAAAGTCAATAATTTGCAATTGTAAATTTCCAGACAAGCTTTCTAATTCGTCATTAACAATACTTGTTTCGATGATGTTGTCTTTTAAAACTGACGAAATTAAAACATTCTCAAAAGACTTTTTTGCTTTGTATTGCAATGCCTTCCAATTGCCAAAATAATCGATGCTAGACCAAGAAATTGCCGGCCAACAATCATTCAATTGCCAAAATAAAGTTCCCATATTATAAGGTTTTGCTCTTCTATGTGCTTCAATACCCATGGTTATTCCTTTTGCCTGTACCAACTGACTCACGTAGGCATAATCAGCATCATCTGCAGGAACATTATAATCACGTTGCATGTATTCTTTCATCAACTGAAAACCTCTAGAATGCTTTTGATGTGATTTTATAGCATCCGTTTTTAAATCAATAGTTTCACTTTGGTTAATGTATTTCAAGGTTTCATAACTCGGAAAAGATTGAAAGCCAAATTCGCTCATAAAACGCGGAACTTTTTCTTCAAAATGTTCAAAAGGAGCAGCATCGTGCCAAACCCACCAATCGTGTGCATCACCTTCAAATTCGTATTTCGGATTTCCTCTTCCGTATTTTGGAGAGCTTTCCCAATAATTAATTTCTGCGTTTAAATTCGCTACGGTTTTAGGTAAAATATTAGAAAAGACCTCTTGGTAATCTTTCCAAATTTCAGCTTTTTCCTTTTCAGTTCTATCAGTTTGCCAACCCCAACGATTCCAGCCTTCTGCATTTTCATTGTTTCCGCACCATAAGGCAATACTTGCATGATTTCTCAATCGTGTTACCTGTTCAATAGCTTCTTGTTTGATGTTTTCTAAAAAGGCTGTATCTCCAGGATACATGGCACAGGCAAACATAAAGTCTTGCCAAACTAGAATTCCTTTTTCATCACAGAGATCATAAAAAATATCATTTTCATAAATTCCACCACCCCAAACACGCAACATATTCATGTTAGAATTGGTGACATCAGTTAAGAGTTTCTCATAATGTGCATTGGTTACATTGTTTTGAAAACTGTTTTGAGGAATGTAATTGGCACCTTTCATGTACACAGGTTTTCCATTCAGTTCAAAATGAAATGTAGCGCCTTTGTCATCTTTATCAGTAATTAGCTTGATGGTTCTAATTCCTTTTTTGATAGACCGTTGGTCTTTAATGTGATTATTTTCTACCAGTTGAAAAACGAATTGATACAAATGTGGAGTTCCAAGATTGTGTGTCCACCATAATTTGGGGTTTTTAATGTCAAAAGGAATGGTATAGCTATGCTTTCCTTTTTTGAGTGCAATTAGATTCGTTTGTGACTGTTTGTTGGCGCTAGTAAATATATTTACGCTTTTGGCTGTAGTGCTTTCAATGGTGAATTCTATCTCGAAATTTGCATTTTCACTGGTTGTTTTCTGTTGTTTTATGTAAATGTTGTCAAACTGTATTCCATTCCACGATTTTAATTTTACAACTTTCCAGATTCCAGAAGTATTTAATTTTGGCCCCCAATCCCAACCATATTGAAATTGTGCTTTTCGCGTGTAAATCCGTTTCCCTTCTGGTAGTTTATGTGAATTGTTTTTCTCTTTAGTTGTTTCAACTGAGTCAGTATTCGAAAACTCAATACGAATCTCATTTATTTTCTTTGCGTGTTCTTTTATGTTAATGGTATAAGTTAGAAAAGCGTTATCAGTTGTTATTAGTAATTGATTGTTTACAAACACTTTTGCATAAGTGTCTAATCCTTCAAATGTCAGTTCAATAAATTCTTTTTGTAATTCTTTTTCAGAAATATTGAAAGTGGTTTTGTATTCCCAATCTTTTGTAGCAACCCATTGCACTTTCTCTTCGTTGGTTTTTATAAACGGATCTGGTATTACTTTGTGATCTAGTAAATCAGTATAGACATTTCCAGGAACTGAAGCTGGTTTCCAATCTTCTGAGTCGCTCGATTTAAATTCCCAGTTCGAGTTGATTTCTTGTACAACTGGAATTTCTTTAATGATTTTTGAACAACCAATGATGCTGGTTATTGCAATACATAATAAAATAATTTTAGTTTTCATTGGAAAGTAGGGCTATGCAGTCTGTAATTTTTTGAACATCTGAAATGGCTAGTTGCGTTTCCTCAAAATGTTTGTGGCTATTCATTGAGATTGGTGGGGTGTCAATTGTTTTGATTTGCGTAGATGCGGATAAATGTACTTCTTTAAATCCGTTTACTTGGAATAATTTAATATTCGAAGTATGAATTCCACCACCTGGCATAATTTCAATATCGGTAGATTTGTTCCAGTGTTCTAATTTATCGATTCCTTTTTCTGCGGATGCTTCTTGGCCAGAAGTTAGTATTCGTTGAATACTAATGTTTTCTAACTTTTTAATTGCTGCTAAAGGATTTATAACCCAATCAAATGCTCTGTGAAATGTGAAGTTCATTGGCTTAGAAAGTGCAACCAACACTTGTGTTCTTTCAATATCGATGGTGTTATCAAGTTGTAAAACTCCAGAAACAATACCAGCAACACCCAACTCTTTACATAGTTGAATATTATCTTTCATAATTTCAAACTCAGCATCAGAAAAAGTAAAGTCACCAGATCTAGGACGAATCAATACATGTACAGGAATTGTCAAATCATTCATGACTTTTTTCAATAAACCATAAGAAGGTGTTATTCCACCAATAGCCAATTCAGAACACAATTCTATTCTGTTGGCTCCTGCTTTTTCTGCATTGATTGCAGATTGGTATGAATTGGCACAGATTTCTATTAACATCTTTAGGTATTTGTTGTAAAAGCTATTTAGGTGGAAATCTACGAATTTATATTTCCTAAGGCAGTTTACATTGGTTATTTTTTACTCAACAATAATCTCATCAATAAACAACCAAGCCCTATGTCCAGCTCCTTGTTTTCCTTCTGGAATGATACCGTAATTCGGAATTGTTAACTTAATCTTACTTGTTGTAATATTCCTTTCTTTTTTCATGAAATCATCTACATCTATTTTTAAATTAACAAGAAGAGAGTCTCTGTTTTTTATTCTGGACACTAAGTTTAATACTTTTCCATTTTTTAATGTCGCTGTAGTTATTACTTTTTTTGGAGCGTAAATCCACTGCCCATTTCCGTTGTGAAATCGCATTGAAATCGATTTAATAATTGTTTCTTTTTCAAGATCAATCGTGATTTCTACATCTTTTCCATCAAAACCTAACCATTCTTTATCTCCATATCTTTTGTTGTTTCCAGAAATCCCGTTTATCAAAGCCTTTGTGCCTCCAGCGTTGTACTTTAAACTTGGCGCAACCGATAAATTAATTTTTTTTCCAACTGCTTTGTGTGTAGTAATCGTTTCAGAAAACACACTGCTAATTATTTTTGTTGCATTAAAACTTGCTGCGGTTATGGTAGATGATTTTTCAATTAAAATTGGTCCGGTAAATAAAGGAGAGTCAATAGTGGGTGTGGTTCCATCGGTTGTATAGCGAATAGCTTCATCTTTAGATGAAGCCTCTAAAGTATAGGTAAGTACTTCTTTATTTGTATTTAATTTACCAGAGATTTCATACAAGTGATTTGCATAATTCACATCTAGCATGTCCAGTCTTTTTTGATATTGAATCAAACGGCTTTTAAAAGACTCATAGTTTTTGTTTTCTGGTTTAGACCATACAACTTCACTCAACGCTACAATTCTAGGAAACATCATGTATTCAACCTTATCTTCAGTTTGCATATATTCTGTCCAAACATTCCCTTGAGCACCCAAAACGTATTTTGATTCTTCTTTTGTAAGCTCTTCCGGAATTGGATTGAAACTATATACTTTTTCTAAAGGTAAAAATCCACCAATAGCAACAGGTTCATTTTCGTTTGTAGATTGGTAATGATCAAAATAACAATGAGAACCGGGAGTTAAAATAACATCATGATGTTGTTTTGCTGCAGTTACAGCTCCATTGATTCCTCTCCATGACATAACCGTCGCATTTGGTGCCAAGCCACCTTCTAAGATTTCATCCCAACCAATAATTTGTTTGCCTTTAGAATTGATGTATTTCTCCATTCTGGTGATAAAATAACTTTGCAGTTCATGTTCGTCTTTTAAGCCTTCTTTTTTGATCAATTTCTGACAGTTTGCACAAGTTTTCCAATTGGTCTTTGGCGCTTCATCACCACCAATATGAATATACTTACTCGGGAATAACTCCATTACTTCATCCAATACATCTTCTAAGAATTTAAAAGTAGCTTCTTTGGTACAATAAATATCGTCAAAAACACCCCATTTTGTAGCTACATCAATTTGCTTACCAGTACATCCTAATTCTGGGTATGCACTTATAGCTGCCACAGAATGCCCTGGCATTTCAATTTCTGGAATTACATCAATTTGCCTTTTAGCTGCATAAGCAACTATATCTTTTACTTGTTCTTGGGTGTAATAACCACCATATTTTTTTCCGTCATATTTTTGAGGCTGATCGCTATAATGACCAATCAGCGTTTCTTTTCTGTATGCAGCAATCTCATTTAATTTTGGGTATTTTTTTATCTCAATTCTCCAACCTTGATCTTCTGTTAAATGCCAATGAAAGGTGTTCATTTTCAGCATGCTCATCATATCAATATATTTTTTGATAAAATCAACAGAAAAGAAATGACGACCAACATCTAAATGCATTCCTCTGTATTTAAATTGAGGTGCATCTTTAATTTCTATATTCTGAATGGCAACTTCTGTACCTTCATAAGTCCCATTTTCAAACTGAACTGGTAATAATTGTCGCAAAGATTGCACGCCGTAAAAAGCACCCGTTGGCGAATTTGCCGAAATTGTAATTCCGGAGGCAGAAACATTTAATTCATAGCCTTCAGAATTGGTAATATTTTCATCTTTAAGAAATGAAATTTTATGAGCAGATTCGGTTGTTTTTAATTTAATGGCGCTACCATTTTCTATGTACCCTTTTAAGAAGGCCGCAACCTGATTAAAATCGTTTTCAAAAACAAGTTGTGTATCATTGTTTAACGTAAAACTTCCTTCATAAATGTTTTGAGCTACTGGAATTGGAAGAATTGCGGGTTTAACAGGTTCGTTTTTTTGCTGAATACATGACGTATGTAGTAGAATTAATGTCGTGCATAGAATGATTCGCGTTGTTTGTCTAAAAATACTCATAAAACAGTAGGTTGATTATCGTTATCTTGCTAATTTAGACAAAAAAATAAACCAAACTCAACATGAAAAAATATTTTTTATTAGCGCTAATTTGTAGTGGTTTTTTAATAAGTTCTTGTACCAATCAACCAGAAATTATTGCGGCAAAAAAAGATAGAAAATTAATCGAGTATGTAAACCCATTTATAGGAACAGGAGGTCACGGACACACCTATCCTGGAGCAACCATGCCATTTGGTATGATGCAGTTAAGTCCAGATACACGGTTAGAAGGTTGGGATGGATGTTCTGGGTATCATTATACTGATTCTGAAATTTATGGTTTTTCCCATACCCATCTTAGTGGGACAGGAGTTTCAGATTACGGAGATATCCTATTAATGCCAACCAATAAGGTGGTGTTTAACAATGGTGCTGATGGTAAAGAAGGCTATAAATCGACGTTTAGTCACGATAAAGAAATTGCAGAACCAGGGTATTATAAAGTACATTTAGAAGATACCAATATAGATGTTGAATTAACCGTTTCAGAGCGAAGTGGTAAACATAAATATGCCTTTGAAAAAGGATCAAAACAAGTAATTATTCTTGATTTAGAACACAGAGATCAAGTATTAGATTCAAAATTAAATATCAATTCTAATACCGAAGTTTCTGGACATCGTTTCTCTAATGCATGGGCTTCAGATCAACGATTGTATTTTGATATGTTGTTTTCAAAACCTTTTACGAAAGTTACTTTTTTAGAAGATAAGAAAGAAGGAAAGAAAGTAAAAGCTGCTTTTGAGTTTGATGAAACAACTGGAAATGTTGTTGAAGTGACTATTGGTATTTCTGCAGTTGATGAAGAAGGAGCAATACATAACTGGCAACTAGAAATAGGTGATAAATCTTTTGAAGATATAAAAACAAATGCACAAGCTGTTTGGGAAAAACAATTGGATAAGATTGTAGTTGAATCTGACGATTTTGATTATAAAACCAACTTCTATACAAGTTTATACCACACTATGATTGCGCCAAACTTATACCAAGATGTAGATGGGCGTTATAGAGGAATGGATAAGAAAGTGCACGAATCTAAAGAGCATACCCATTATACAGTATTTTCTTTATGGGATACGTACAGAGCAGCACATCCTTT